>Ga0302303_10000111_pt1 | contig 90009 bp, 84 predicted proteins | sample III_Palsa_E2_1_FD_194542 | JGI IMG/M metagenome (GOLD analysis project Ga0302303, IMG submission 194542) | Peat permafrost microbial communities from Stordalen Mire near Abisko, Sweden - III_Palsa_E2_1 | ecosystem: Environmental > Terrestrial > Soil > Palsa > Peat permafrost | place: Sweden... | reverse complement strand
GTACGGAATACCTTAAAGCTGAGTCTGGTCAAAAGTTCCCGTTTCAACTGGACCAGGTCATCATTAATGGAAAATACTTTTTTGAAATGATCCGGCATTACCACAAACTTTCAGGGGATTTGCAGGCCGGTCTTTCCGGACTGGACCAGCCTGCCCAAAAGATAATTTATGCGCTAAATAATTATGGCGAGCGTAACCGGACAGGCGATAAATATATCAGGATGCTCTTTGATTGCGCATTACTGCACTATATAGATCGGTTTGGGACGGAAGCGCTCTCCGGCGCAGTTAAAAAGATATTTATCTGGGCTTATTCACTTCGGCTTAATTACCAGATTCTCCAGCTTGCCACTGTCGATAACTATGTGCTCCGCGAAACTAACCTGTTCCGCAAGATCAGGAACGCGGTACGCCATGACAGCATCACCGCCATGGAGCTACCGCTGGTCAGTAAGGAATTTAAATGCACCAATACCAAAGATATCAAGGATCTTTTTCAACAAATGAGATATGTCAGCAACTAACACCATAACCGATCTTGATATTAAGACTTTGCTCAGCAACAATGATCTGTACGAAATTCCCGTATACCAGCGGAACTATGCCTGGGGGGCTACTGAAATCGAGCAGCTTATCCAGGATGTCACGGATTATGCGGGAAGATACCCGAATAAAAGTTATTCTATCGGTACCCTTGTCGTCGCCAAAAAGAAAAATGTTGCGGAGTATTATGAAACGGTAGACGGGCAGCAGCGGCTAACCACCTTGTTGCTTTTGAGCGCTGCCATTCAGAACACATGGCCGGAAGCGGGGCTCGGCTGGTTAAGCAGTTTAAACCTGAAGTATGCCAGCCGCGAACGTTCGCAGCGCAGCATATCCGCTGCTTTTGCCGGTAGTTTCCCGGAGGTTGACGGAGAAGAAAGTATTTATGACGACAATATCAAAGAGGCGTATAAACTGTGCATAAAAGAGCTTCCAAGGAAGACCAATGAGTACGGCATTACAATTAAGGATTTTGCGGACTATCTTTATAAGCGCGTTGTGATCATGCGTGTGCAATTGCCGGAAAAAATTGACCTGAACCATTACTTCGAGATCATGAACAGTCGTGGCGAGCAGTTGGAGAAGCACGAGATATTAAAGGCAAGACTGATGGATCACTTCACCGGGGATACAGAGCAAAGGAATATTTATGAACAATCATTCGATTTGATTTGGGAAGCCTGCTCCAATATGGAAAAGTATGTACAGTATGGCTTTACCGCAGAACAGCGTCACCTGGTTTTCGGACGGAATGACTGGAACCGGCTGACTGTATCAAGTTTTGATGAATTTGTTGACTTGCTAAAGCCGACTTTAAAACAGGGAGAAAAGGGCAATCAAATGTCCATAGAAGAGGTAATCGCGACAAAAACTTTAAGTTTAAAAGAAGTGGAAACTGATGACAGCCCGGACCGCTTCAACACGGTGATTAATTTCCCTAATTTCCTGCTCCATGTATTGCGGGTGCAGACGCGCGACAGCAAGATAGCTCTGGACGACAAGCAACTGATCGAATTATTTGAGCAACAGATGGAAGGAGGTGACGCGACCGCATTTGTAAAGGAATTTATTTTTAACCTTTTGAAATGCAAGTTCCTTTTCGATAAGTATGTGATCAAAAGGGAATTTACTGCAAACACAGACCGCTGGAGCCTGAAGCGGCTCAATTGGTACGCTAAAAGCAACAGCAATAGTGGATGGGGTGGCTATATAAATTCTTTCAGCGGTACGGAGCCTGATATGCCGGACAATGACAACAGAAAAGTTTTGATGCTGCTTTCTATGTTCCATGTGTCAGTACCTTCGATGGTCTACAAGCACTGGCTAAGTGCAGCCTTGAATTATATATTTAATGTGCCGGAGGTGACCGCCTCCGATTACGCCAGTTATTTGGAGCATATCGCTAAATCCTTCGTATTCGACCGCTTCCTCCGTGATAGGGGAAAAGAGTATTACGAAATGATTTTTGAAAACCTCAACCCGGTAGAACGGGATGAGCAGGAGCTGAACTGGCGCAAATTACAGTACGGACAAATTGAAAATAATTTTATTTTTAACTTTACCGATTACCTTATATGGCTCCGTGATAAAGAAACAAGCGCCAAAATCGCTGCATACGAATTCAGCTTTCGAAGCTCGGTAGAACATTTTTACCCACAGAAGCCCTTTAACGCGGATATAAAAAAGATTGATGGCGAATTTCTTCATTCCTTCGGCAATCTTTGTCTGATAAGCCACGAGAAAAATTCCAGGTTAAGTAATTTTTCAGCGGAAAACAAAAAGGAATTTTACAGCAAAAGTGTTACGATTGACAGCCCGAAGCAGTTCCTGATGATGCAGGCACCACACTGGGGCACTGCGCAGATCATTGCCCACAACCAAGCAATGCTGGGCTTACTTAAAGTCAATATGAATTCCGGCTACCAGCTAAACAAGACAGAAACTACCGCTGTCCACTGGTTCCGTGAATATAAATTCAATAACCCTGTGAAGCTGCTGGTTGCGTTGCTCGGCTTCGATGATTATTTAAAGGACGCAGGTAACGATAAGTATGATTTTTTTGATTTTGAATATATCCGCAAGCAAGAGGTGTGGCAGTTATTTGACGCGTTCGTTACCGAAACTAGTCCCAAAAATATCCAGGGAATTATCGATCACCATTTAAACAATGAACCGCTGAAATCAGACTGGCGTTACTTGTTTATCCAATATCCAGCAGCAATCGAATATTGCAGGAACGGTTACATCATCTGGAGGGAATCGGCTGAACATTGGATAATAGAGCTGCTCAGGAGTGAAAAAAGGACCAAGAACAACACTGAGGAACTTTTTCTGTTTCTCTTGAGAGTTCACTTTGAAGAGCAGCATCAAATACAAATAAAGCCTTATGAGTACCGGCATTACCTGGATATCAATTTAGGCCCTGATGGCTACTGTGTCGCCCCGAAAGATACTACCGGCGAACTATACCTGAAAATGTGGAACAAGGATGGAATTATGGTTATTTACCAGCTCGGCGCGAACGTACACGGGAACTCCCGCGCAGTAAAAGCTTTAAAAGATTTTGGCTGGGAATTAAAGGATGGCATGTACGAATTAAGCCCAAAGCACCAGTTGATCAGGCTGACAGGCAATGCTTCGGTGGACCTGGACAATTTAATAATCAGCTTGAAAAAAATACTTAAAAAAGGTTTCGGTATTAAGCTTTAAAAGAAGCAATGGAGACCGCATTTATATTTTAACTTGCAATGGTTTCAACGAGGATCTTGCTTCCCCCGACGGATATTTACCAAATGAAGTCGAAAATGCAACCAATGCTGTAATGCGCTGCATCTGCCGAGAATTGGCAAGATTGATGACATTAAATGGAGGTTTGCCACCCAATTCCACCTTTTCTGCTTGGTGGGAAAAATATAATTGTCAGCAATAATACTAACCGGAGCTAGCAATTACCTTCCTCCGGATGGGCGGGTGGAAATAACCTGGTTAATCGAAGCGTACGGTTTACATATTTGCATTTTGATACTTTTTTCAGTGCCCCTACTGGAAGCAAACCATGTTTTCGCCCGGCGAAAACGGAGCTTGCCGGGACACCCGGACCCAAAATGCTTCACTTTATTCAGCATATATGAACATCTTCCTTGGATTTATCGCGGATAAGCCGTATCTTTAAGTAAGTCATTAGGAATTAAACTGTTGCAAATTATTTGTGGAAAATTCGAGAGTAGCCACCTTTGCAAGCTTGTAAAATATTGTAATAGTGGATGTTACAGAGATGGGTTCGAATCCCGTCCACAAATCTTCCCTATAAAATATCTGGTTTATAACCAATTCTTATACGTTCCTGTGGTTCTTCCTTTCTATCGATTAGTTCGTCAAGATACCGGAATACAATTTCCATGTTTTTATCCTGATTATCCAGTTTGGCTTTGATCTTTTCTATTTCCAATCGCAGTTCAGTATTATCAACAAACATTTGTCGGATTCGAGTGAAAATCCTCATAATTTGAATATTAACATTGATTGCCCTGTCACTTGATAATATACCTGATAACATTGCTACACCCTGTTCTGTAAAGGCATTGGGGGCCAAACGTGTTCCACCCCAACTTGCTATTCCATTTTGGAATAGCAAGTTTTTAGATTCTTCATTAGTCAGTCGGAACATAAAATCTTCCGGGAATCGTTTAATATTTCGGGCAACAGCCTTGTTTAAGTTACCTGTTGTTACTTGATATAGTTCCGCCAAATCTTTATCTAACATAACTTTTTGACCTCGTATATGGTAGATTTGGTTCATGATGATTTCATCAGGTATCAATTGATTTTCCATTTTTCTGATTGTTTATAAAATTTTGATTGGCTTCAAGGTGCCATTTAGGCACCTTGAAGGTTAATAGTTTAAACTACAGCGTACTTCTTTCTTAGAGCAGCCATATCCCTGCTCACCTTCAAATCCAAAACCTTTGCGTAATGTTGTGTAGTTTTAATACTGTTATGACCTAACATTTTGCTAACGCTTTCAATCGGAACACCGTTGGATAGAGTCACAGTAGTGGCAAAAGTGTGCCGTGCCATGTGAAACGTAAGTGTTTTGGTAATACCGCATACATCAGCAATTTCTTTTAAATAACTGTTCATCCTTTGATTACTTAAAACTGGCAAAACAAGGTTCTTATTTACGCATTGTGGGTGATCTGCATACTTATTCACAATGTCAACAGCTATAGTCAGTAGAGGTATCCTCGAACTTGTGTCTGTTTTTTGCCTGGTGGTAAATATCCATTGTTCACCGTCAACACCCTTAGTTATTTGATGCCGTTGAAGCTTCTGAACATCTGCATAGCATAAACCAGTATAACAACAGAATATAAATATGTCTCTTACCTGTATCAATCTCTCAATAGTAATACTCTTGGTGGTAATTGCTTCCAATTCTTCGGACATTAAAAACTCTTTCTCTTTGGCTTTAGCCTTTGACCTGTAATTAATAAAAGGATTATCAGTTAGCCATTTATTGGCTAAACAGCTATTGACAATTTTCTTTAGATGTTTTACGTATTTAGCAGCAGATACCCCGCTGCATTTACATACGCTCTTTAAGTAAAATTCATAATTGACGATAAACGCATGGTTTAACTTTTTAATATCCATATCAGTTTTTCCATATTGATGCTGTACGAAAGCCTTTAAATGCTTAAAAGAACTACGGTAACTTTTAAGGGTATTGGCTTCAAAGCCATTGCCAATTAAAGCTTTCACCTGGTCATTGTGATCATTAAATAATTCTACTATATAATAAGCTTTTTCTGCACGTCCAATAAATTGATCCCTTAACCTATCGGCGGTGATGCTTTCCCCGGCGCCAATTAGCTGCTGGTGAGCATTCATTACTTTAGTTTGTAGGGTGTCTAAATAGCTGTTTAAAGCTCTAGTTTCTGATTTAGTTCCAATACCTCTCCCAGCATGACTATTCCATACAGAAGGCTCGCAATCCCTTCCTGCGGACACTTCTGCTCGTTTACCATTAACGGTAATGCGCATATAAATAGGCTTGGGCCCCGATGTATAAATTTTTTGTTGTTTTAAATAAAAGAGCAAACTGAAATTCGTTGTCATAATTACAAGTATTAAAAAGTTAAACAAATGTAGGCTTGCAAGTAACTTATATCAAGATGTTTACCTATTGAACAGGCTGAATATCAATAGTTTATGACAAATTCGGTGAGTAGTAGTTTGGCTTTATGGTACTCACCGAATGACGCACTTTTTTAATGAGATTTAGTGCATATTTTGGTGTTTTAACCAAAAAACAAAAGCCTGCAATCATTTGATTTGCAGGCTTTTATCATATCTTAATACTGATTTTAGTGGTCCCGACGAGAATCGAACTCATATCTAGAGTTTAGGAAACTCCTATTCTATCCGTTGAACTACGGGACCTTTTGATTTCGGAATTCGGATTTAAAATCTCTCCAAAAACCTGAATTTGTGCAAAAGTGCAAATTATTAGCTGATTTGACAAACATTTGTGCTTCATCCCATATCCGCATATCCACCCATTCGCACATCTTCACATTCGCACATCAATCATCATCTTACTACCGAGCCATTGTGCATATCATCTCCCGTGTACACAAAGTTCAGCTTGCCCTCGGAATTTTCGGCCATCAGGATCATTCCCTGCGATAATATACCCTTTATTTCGCGCGGCTCAAGGTTCACTAAAACGTTAACTTTTTGGCCTATTATTGCTTCAGGTTCAAAATACTCTGCAATGCCCGATACAATGGTGCGTTCGTCAATACCGGTATCCACTGTTAATTTTAACAGTTTTTTGGTTTTAGCCACTTTTTCCGCTGCTAAAATGGTACCCGTGCGGATATCCATTGTGGCAAATGTTTCGTAATCAATATTGTCCTTAGCGGCAACTATATTTATTTCCTTTGCCGGTTGGGCGGCAGCTTTTTTATCGGCCAGCTTTTGCAATTGCTTTTCAATTACCTCGTCATCAACTTTTTCAAATAACAGGGCTGCTGCATTTAGCTGATGTCCATTTTCAAATGCTATTTCCGTGTTAAAGGCAATTGCTTCGAAAGGAATATTCAGCATTTCAATAATCTTTTTAACCGTTGCCGGCAAAAATGGCTGCAAACAGGTAGCCAGGTGGCCAATCAATATCAAACAATTGTGCAGTGCATCTTTAGCCGCTTCAGGTTCTGTTTTTATCGATTTCCAGGGTTCTTTCTCCGTTAGGTAACGGTTTCCTAAACGGGCAATATCCATTACATTCTGTAAAGCCTGCCTGAATTTGTAAGCCTCCAGGTTTTGGTGTAGCTCATCATAATAATCGCCTAAGTCGGCATCCAGGTTCTTATCAGTCAGCACAATTTTTGCAGCGTCACTTTCAATTTTACCGCCATAAAATTTGTGCATCAATATCATTACCCGGTTAATATAGTTACCTAAAATGGCCACCAGTTCATTATTCACCCGGGCCTGGTAATCTTTCCATGTAAACTCGCTGTCGCTGGTTTCGGGTAGTATAGAAGTGAGCACATAACGTAGCTCATCCTGCTTACCCGGAAACTCTTCCAAATATTCGTGCAGCCACACGGCGTGATTGCGCGAAGTAGAAAGTTTATCGCCTTCCAGGTTCAAAAACTCATTTGCAGGTACGTTTTGCGGCAAAATATATCCACCGTGGGCGTGTAAAATAGACGGGAATATAATACAATGAAATACAATATTATCCTTGCCTATAAAGTGCAGCAGGCAGGCTTCATCAGCCTCATTTTCCTGTTTCTTCCAATATAGCTTCCAGTCTTTCCCGTTATCAATTGCCCACTGTTTGGTGGCCGAAATATAGCCTATCGGTGCATCCATCCAAACGTAAAGCTTTTTACCTTTGGCTTCTTCTAAAGGCACATCAATACCCCAATCCAGGTCGCGCGTCATAGAGCGTGGCTGTAAGCCCGATTTTAACCACGATTTGCATTGACCAAAAACATTCACCTTCCATTCGCCCTCTTTTTCGTCAATCCATTTCTCTAACCAGGGTTGATATTTATCCAATGGCAAATACCAGTGTTTGGTAGGTTTTAAAATGGGTGTTTTACCGCTTAATGTTGATACCGGATTAATCAGATCGGTAGGGTTCAACGATGTGCCGCATCGTTCACACTGATCGCCGTAGGCATTCTCGTTATGACAATTTGGGCAGGTGCCGATGATATACCTGTCGGCCAAAAATTGTTGGTAATCTTCGTCAAAATACTGTTCAGAAAACTTCTCCACAAACTCATCCTTCTCATACAGGTTTAAAAAAAACTCCTGCGACAAATCATGATGAATAGCTGACGAAGTGCGGTGATAAATATCAAAAGAGATTCCAAACTCCTGAAAGCTGTCTTTTATTTGATGATGATATTTATCGATAATTTCTTGTGGTGTAGTGCCCTCTTTTTTTGCTTTTATGGTGATAGCTGCGCCATGCTCGTCAGAACCGCAGATATAAACCACGTCTTTCTTTTTAAGGCGAAGGTAGCGTACAAAAATATCAGCCGGTAAATAGGCCCCGGCAAGGTGGCCAATATGAAGCGGTCCATTGGCATACGGCAAAGCTGAAGTTATGGTGAACCGTTTAAATTTATCAAGTTTCGACATCCTTTTTAATAATTTGCAAAGATAAGCTAATTTAGTCCGAAAATTGGAAGTTTGTCTGAACCATGATCAATATGATTTGAAGATTACCCTGGTTTTCAGCAAAATTATTCTGACAATCTTTTTAATTTATAAAACATGGTTCAAACAGCATCGGTACCTCAACCCCAGCCACTAAAAAAGGGCGATAAAATAGCCATCACCTGCCCTGCTAAAAAGCTACCCAAGCCAATGGACGATGCTGTCGCTTTACTGCAATCGTGGGGGCTGGAAGTGGTATTAGGAGAAACGGTTGATGCCAGCTACCATCAGTTTGCAGGCGACGATGACCTACGGGCGCGGGATTTGCAACGTTTTATTGATGATGATAGCATAAAGGCCATAATAGCTGCACGTGGTGGTTATGGAACCATGCGGATGATTGACAAGGTTGATTTTAGCCGCTTCGCACAAAATCCCAAGTGGTTGGTTGGCTTTAGCGATATAACCGTGTTGCATACTCACCTTTTTAACAATTACCAGGCACAAACCATACACGGCCAAATGCCGATAAATATTCCAGATGCATCTTCGAATTCGTTGGAAACTTTAAGAAAAGCACTTTTCGGCGAAGATTTATATTACCATTTTCATTCGCATGCTTTAAATCGCGATGGTAACGCTTCGGGTATTTTAGTGGGTGGTAATTTATCGCTGCTCGTCGCTGTCGCCGGTTCCGTTTCAGACCTCGATTATAGTGGTAAAATACTATTTATTGAAGACGTGGGTGAATATTTATATTCAATTGACCGGATGATCCGAAATTTAAAACGCGCAGGCAAATTAGCCAACCTGGCCGGCTTAATTGTCGGCGGATTTTCGGAAACGAAAGACAACGATATTCCTTTTGGACAAACCGTAGCCGAAATAATAACGGGAGCCGTTAAGGAATACAATTATCCCATTTGTTTCGATTTCCCAGCTGGCCATATTCCTGATAACTGTAGCTTGATATTGGGTAAAATGTTAAATTTATCCGTTCACAAAACAGCAGTAAAAGTTAACTACTAAAACATCAAAAAACAAAGTATGGCCGCATTTGAAGGTTTAAGCAATTATAAAAATTTCGGTTTATTAATAACGCGCGTAGGTTTGGGCGTTATGTTCATTTATCATGGTTACCCCATGTTGGGCGGTGGTCCTAAAGAATGGTACGAACTGGGTACTGCAACCAAATACGTAGGTATTCATTTTTGGCCAACTGTTTGGGGGCTGCTATGCGCAGCAACCGAAACCTTTGGCGGTTTTTTATTAATCATCGGGCTTGCATTTAGGCCGGTGTGTTTATTTTTATTGATAACCCTCATAGTAGCTGCCGCCATGCACTTTGGCAAAGGCGAGGGGTTGGACGGTGCAGCACACGCTATTGAAGACGCTGTAGTATTTGCCGGCTTATTGTTTTTAGGGCCAGGGAGATATAGCGTGGACAAGAAATAAAAATACGCCAAACAAGAAAGCCGCCTATTTTGGCGGCTTTCTTGTTTACAATACGACTTAAGCCGCCGGATTTATCTACAATATCTTTCTTCAGTTGGTTAAAGCGTCCGCATCTATCGGACTGCCAAATTTATGGTTGCAAATCAGCGGTGTTTACTTACTTTTTGGGCAAATAAAAAACCCGCCTCCAATACTGGAAGCGGGTTAAAGCATTTATTAGCAGTAATCAACTATGGCTTTACCACAATGTTATACATTAAAGCTTTTTCTGGTTGCGCAATAGTCTGGCCACCACCGTTTTCAATGGTTACCGGCAATACATAAGTACCCGGGTCAACACCTATAGCAGCTGCATTGATCAGGAATTTAGCATAACCCAAACGTTGATTAGCCGGAATAGTTACTGAAAGGCTACCCAATATTGTATAATCACTTGCCGGTAAAGGCAGGTAAGTAGTACTGTTAGCAGTGTTGTAAGCATTAAGCGCAGTTAAATCTGTTGCACTTAAAGTCACGGTTAACGATGTAGTCAATGGCTTTGGTGATGCTACGTTTACCGCCACAGTTAATGTATCAGTAGCACCAGCAGCAAGGCTATAAGTTACTGTCTGGAACGGACCACCGATACCTGCCTGGTCACCTACTTCTGCAAGAGGCAACTCAATAAGGGTACCAACCTTACTGTAATCAATATATCTTGAATCCTTAAGGCATGAACTTAATAAGGCCATGGCTGCCAAGGAAAAGAATGCCGTTTTAATATAAAATCTCTTTTTCATTTTCTTTTAATTATTAAGTTTTAATTAGTTCTGGTGTCCCAGAAAATCCTTGACGTAAATGGACTAATTGTACCTTCGGCGCCCACATTAGCAGCATTTGTATCATACTCAGTTTGAGGATATAACACCCTGCGCGGTATAGGACCAGCAGCACCAGGATCTAATGTAACAGGCACACCAGCAGGATAACCGGTTCTTCTCCATTCGTTATATTGCTCAAGGAAGCCTGTACCAATAAGCGATATATATTTCTGAGTAATAATCGCTTGTTGTTTGTTAGGCGAAGCAGCCCATCCTACATTGGCAATTGATTGCGCATAATAAGTTGCAGCCTGTGCATCAGTAAGACCAACTTGTTCAAAAGCAGCAGTGATGGCTGATTGATAAAGAGTTTGCGCAGATCCCGATATTATACCGTCATTTGCTGCTTCTGCTTGTAAAAACAGAGATTCAGCCCCTGAGAAAACAATCGCATTCTGAGCAGCTGACACTAACAAGCCTGAACCTAAGCCACTTAATGAACCAGCGGCGTTAGTATCCTGACTTAATGTTGGGTCACCTAAGAAAAGGCCACGTACAGTAGTGGTGCCTCCATTTGGATTGGTAACAGTAGTATAAATTGCAGTTAAACGCGGATCATTAAATCCATGAATCATCTGAATACCGTAGGTATTTGCTTTTACCAGAATATTCTCAGGAACACCATTCTGGGTTAAACCGTAAGCATGCCAGAAAGGGCTTGATTGACCACCGTGAGCATCATTTAAGGTATAACCTGGTTGTGCTAAAGCCTGTGTAGATCCATCAAGGAAACCTTCAGAAACTGTGCTTGCCATATCAGCTGCTATTGTAGAAAAATTCGACAGGTTAGACTGACGAAGAATCAATCTTAATTTGAGGCTATTAGCGAACTTTTTCCAGTTGGTCATATTTCCACCAAAGATGATATCATCGCCGGCAGGAAGGGTTGATGTTGTGCTTTTGTTAATTAAAGCAATAGCAGCATCACACTCTGCTATCAAAGCAGCATAAATAGCCGGCCCTTTATCGTAAGCAGGGAAAAGGTTTTTTGGATTAAATGCCTGTGAATATGGTGCATCGTTATAATTATCAACAACCTGCTGAAAATCGTATGCATTCATAATCATACCGATAGCAGCATAGTTTGGCAAACCTTGCGCATTTGCCTGGGTTGTCATGTTAACGATGTTCGACAAATTCAGATAAAGATCTGTCCATGGTTGAAAATCGTTAGTGGTCAGCACATATTGCGACAAATTAGGCTGCACTATGAAACCGCTACTCACTGCGATAGATCCCATCCAATATCCATAATTTGTATAAGAACCACCTTCACTTGGTGCTATACCGTTAGGGATATCTGCTAATACTTTTTCGGCTCCTGTTAACGCCAGTGGTACTGTTGTTTCCGATGGAGCATTGGGGTTGGCTGTCTGGTCAAGGTACTTTTTACATCCTGACAAGCCGATTGCGGAAATTGCCGCTATAATTAATGTAATTTTTTTCATCTCTCTTTAATTAAAATGTTACTTGTACGTTACCGCCAAATATTCTGCTACTTGGTAATTGTAAATTCTGGATACCTGTACCATTGCTATTGCTAGCAGCGCCATCTAACTGAGGATCACCCCACTGATTGCTCTTTGGTAAAAACATAAACAGGTTTCTTCCTGTTAAAGAAAAGTTCAAACCTTTTATAAATTTGGTGTTTTTTACAAACTGAGTCAAATTAAATGAAAGGTCTGCTTCGCGGATACTCCAGAACGCAGCACTTGTTACATAAGGGCTACCTACGTTAACCGGGTAAGTTGACCAGTATTCCCAGCCGCCTTTAAAGATAGGAACTGTTGTGTTTTGCGTATAAACCGGCGCAGCAGCAGTACCAGTGTTAAGTACAGATCCTGGGTAAATAAATATTTGACGTCCGGCAGAAGCTGATACAGCAGAAGAACCTGCAAAGTCCATGATAGAACCTGTAGTATTGTAAAGCACGCTTCCTGAACGATATTCGGCAACTACAGTAAGTGTTACAAATTTGTAGCTAACCGAAGAGTTTAAACCCAAATTGTATTTTGGAGATGTACGGCCTGCGTCAACAAGGTTGGGGTTAACTTCAGGTGTACCATTGTTCGGGTTAACAATTACATTGCCTTGTGGGTCACGCAGATAATCCTTAATATACAATTGCGGGTAAGCCTGTCCAACCTGAGCGTAAACACCACCTATAGCAGCGCCATTTGTATTAGTAGCAGTGCTTAGCAATAATCTGCTAACACCCGGAAGTAATGAAACAACTTTTGAATCGTTGATTGCAAAGTTACCTCCAACGGTCCATCCTACGCTTGTTGGCGATTTAGGGAACACGATTGCCTGTGCGCTGAATTCCTCACCGTATGAATCAATCTCACCTGCGTTTAATACTTCGTTAGTATAACCGGTAGTTGGAGAAACAGAAACATCTAAAGTTTGGTTACGGCTTTTTTGATAGTAGTAATCTGCTGTTAAGTGTAATCTGTCTTTAAATAACCCCAGCTCTGTACCAAACTCACGTTCTGAAATAATTTCAGGAACTAAGCCCGGACTGTAGCTTGTTGTATTAAGAGACAATGCTCCTGTTCCACCGTATGGAAATCCATTAGTTACGTTATAGGTGTTGTTAATACTGTACGGAGCAACTGAAACGTTACCTACACGGCTAAAGTCGGCAGTCAGTTTCCAGAAGTCAAGGATGTCATTATTCTTTAAACCAGGGATAACCTCGGTTGGAATAAATGAACCCTTGATTGAAGGATAGTAGAAAGACTGGTGAGCAGCAGATAAGCGGCTGTCTCGGTCATTTCTCAAAGTACCTTCTAAAGTTGCAAAGCCCTTATAAGAGATTGTCGCGTCAGCAAAAAATGCAACCTGGCGGATAACAGCATTTGCCTGGTACAGAGTTGGTGAACCGGTAATGGTGTTTGTGTTAAAGAACCCTGGCACTAATAAGCTATTGCTGCTATCATAAATATAATCACCATTTTCTGAAAATATTTGGTTACCTAACAATAAGTTAGATTTAAAGTCATTAAAAAAGGTATGGTGAAAGTTCAATAAGGCTGTTCCTTCCAAACGAGAAAGACCATTGTCTCCGCCAAAGTTTGGATTGGTACCGCCTGTATTCACTAAAGAACCGCTACCGTCACCATAAGCAACAATATCATTAGTTCCGCCTTTAATAACCGGGTTAAAATAATATTCGTTAACACCGCCCAATGCCAATTCAGGAATCGTCATAGCATAATCTGACCAATCTACATTATTACGTGTAAATTTTTCACGATAAGTACCTGTGTTGTCATCAACACGGTAGCTTATATCCAACCATTTTGTTGGCGTTAAGGTCAGGTTTAAATTACCCTGGAATTGATCTCTTGAAATATTTGTCCTTGAGTCATAAATGGCCAGATAAGGGTTCCATGAGTAAGCTGAGAAATAGTTGCTCGGGTTACCTGGTGCAGTAGGTGAAACATCCTGAAACTGTTTAATATTTAAATCAGCCGGAAACTGCAAAAGGTTGCCATAAAAGTTGCCTCCATCTGGTTCTGTACCATGCTCATCGATGGTTACCTTGGTGTAGCTTGCAGAGAAGTCAACTTTAAATATACCGTAGGTTTTGGCACCACTAACACGTGCGTTTGTTGTATTGCTTTTATCGTTAGGCGTAGTGAATGTTTGGTTAACATTTCTGGCAGATATGCCGAAGTTATTAGCCGCATCACCTTGTCTGAACGAAATGTCATTTTGCTCATTTACGCCGGTAACGAAAAATGCTTCAATTGGATTTTTAGATTGAGGTGAATATTTGGTAGTTAATTGCTCACCTGTAGGGCTGTTGATGGGCACACCTACATTAACAGTTTGTCCGTTAAATGCAGGGCCGTATTGCTGGTTTTCAAAAGGAACAAGCTCAGATTGTGAAGTTAACGGATTCACGAAAGGATTACCTTCACCACCATACTGGCCATAGCCATTCTGAAATTTAGGAAAGTTAGCTACATTGCTAAACTGTAATGAGTTTTGATAAACAATTACCGGCTTTGCATTAGCTGTTCCTTTTTTGGTAGTAATAACGATTGCACCATTTGATGCCTGAGACCCATAAACCGCAGCAGCACCTGAACCGGGCAATACACTGGTTGATTCAATATCGTCAGGGTTCAAATTCATCACAATTGACGATGGAACAACAGCACCATCCAATACAAATAATGCCTGGTTATTACCCGCTAATGAACGGCTACCACGCAGATTAACACGTAAAGAAGGATCAGCACTATCGTCAGTTTGCTGAATAACCAAACCTGCAACCTTACCGGTTAAACCGTTGATCGGGTTAACAGGAGTAGTTTCGTTAAGGTCTTTTGAAGTAATCTGGGTAGCAACATAACCGGTTTCACGGTCAGATTTTTTAATACCCAAAGCGCCTGTTACCACAACCTCACCAAGCTGTTTGCTTGATAGTACCAAAACAACTTTAATGTCGGTTTTCGTTGTTGCAACCGTTAATGTTTCATAACCTATGAAACTAAAGGAAAGGCTGGCTCCTTCGGGAACAGATAATGTAAACTTACCTGCTGTGTTGGTTTGGGTACCAACACTGGTCCCCTTTACCTTTACTGTTACTCCCGGAATGGGTAGGCCGTCTTCTTTGGCCGTAACCGTACCAGTAACTGTACGGTTTTGTGCAAATACCTGTGTAATACATAACATCAGGAAACACAAACTTACTAGTAGAAGTTTTTTCATGTTTGTTAATAATAAGATCAGTTAATAGTTAATTAATCATAAAAGTAGTGTTACGTTATCAAATTGTCAAGCGAAAACTAAAAAAAAACTGCTTTTTTTTAAAAAAAGGCAACGCTATACTGCAAAAGTGATAATTTTAGTACTATGTATTGCATAATACAATTTAAAACATATATCTTTGTCTTATGATTGTTGAAAATACACAAACCCAAATGCGGAAAGGAATACTGGAGTATTGCATTCTTTCCATTATAGCTAAGGGCGAAACCTATGCTTCGGACATAATTGCCGAGCTTAAGAAAGCCCAACTGCTTGTAGTTGAGGGTACTTTGTATCCTTTATTAACCCGTTTAAAAAACAACGGATTACTTACTTATAACTGGGTCGAATCAACTTCTGGTCCTCCGCGAAAATATTATGTACTATCTGATGAAGGCAGAAATGTGCTCGAACAATTAGACAAAACATGGGAAGAACTTTCATTTGCAGTGCAAACCGCTATTGGAAACAGAAAATAAAAACAACCTGAAATATTATTATCATGAACAAAACTATCATCATAAATATAAATGGCATTGTTTTCCACATAGAGGAAGATGCCTACGAAGTGTTAAAAAATTACATGACGGATGTTAAGCGTCATTTTTCAAGCTCGGAAGATAGCCTTGAAATTACCACTGATATTGAAAACCGCATTGCCGAAATGTTTTCGGAGATATTGGCACGCGAAAACAAACAGGTTATTGTTGAGCAGGATGTTAACGGCGTAATTGAGCAAATGGGCACCGTTGCCGATTTTGAATTTGCAGAAAGTGATGCAAACGCTACTCCAAACTTTGTATTTACTGCGGAAAAGCGGCGATTATTCCGCGATCCTGACGATCATCTGGTTGCCGGTGTTTGCTCGGGCATAGCCAATTACTTTGATATACCCGTTATTTGGACACGGCTCGCATTTGCCTTATCATTAGCATTTGCCGGATCGGGCTTTTTACTATACATTATATTATGGCTGATAGTACCTAAGGCCGTTACCCGCGCCGACAAGATGGCGATGAAAGGTGAAAAGCAAAATTTGCAGGGCTTTAAAAAGAACCTGGAAGATGAATTAAGCAGTGTAAGGCAAAACTTATCAAACTTTGGCCATGAAGCACGGCCCTTTGTTTACCAGGCCCGGGATTTTGTTGGCGACTTCTTCCATCACCTGGGTATCTTTTTAAACGGGGCCGGACGTGTGTTTATAAAATTATTTGGTGTTTTTATTTTATTAGTTTGCCTTGCCTTCACCATTTTTATTGTAGTAGCCTTTGTTGCCCTGTTAGGATTTGGTCATTTTGCACCATTTCATGATCTTCCTTTTAATATTCTAAAACACAATCACGCCAGTTTAATTTATTCGTCAGCGTTCCTGGTGGCTTTTATTCCGGTGTTAAGTATTATTATGGTAACACTAAAAGGAATTTTCAATACCGGATCAATTAATCGTTCAACCGGATCAACCATCCTGGTGGTATGGCTATGCGCGCTGGGTGTGTTAGTATTTTATAGTACGCAAATAGCTTCCAACTTCAGAGAATCGGCTCAGTTTACCGCAACTTTAAACATCAAGCCGGAAAAGAGCGGAACGTATTATCTTAAATTAAATGATTTAAAATATTTTACGCACGAAGACAGTGCGAGACTGGATATAAAAGCACTATCGCCCAATGTAAGAATTACTGATAACCCTTACGAGTTTAACGACTTTGATCATTACGAATACCGAAAGGTGCATATCAATATTGAAAAAAGCGACGTTGACCAGCCCGTTATGGTTGAATCGTACAGTGCGATGGGCAGAACTTATGATGAAGCATTGCTTAATGCCCGCAATATCAAATATATTTTTACGCAACAGGATTCTATTTTAAAGTTCGACTACCGGCTTTATGCCAATAATGAGGAGCTGTGGCACAATGAAGAGCTGTATATTACTTTAAAGGTTCCATTAAATACCAAACTGGTAATTGACGAAAACCTGGTTAACATGTTGCAGGATATAAATGTGTACGACTGTAAGGAAGTAAATAAAAAAGACAAGGCAACCTCGGCAGTATTTATTATGACCGATAACGGATTGCAATGTAAGGTTGATACCCTTGTTACCGCAAAACCAGACAGTGTTAAAATTAAACAGCCTGCTGATAGCGCGCAAAACGCACAATAATGAAAGTTGTTATTAAATACATAAGCCTGCTGCTGTTCAGCGGGCTTATATTACCTTTTTACAATTCCGGAATTCATAAATTATCAGGAGATGATCAGTTTAAAAAGAATTTGGTTACAAAAACCGGTACAATCCATACGCCTTATCATACTGCGCCTGTCGCTGCACTCTTTTTTAAAGAAATAGCCGAAAAGTTATTCCCCGTACTAAAAAATTAAAATAAAGATGTAACCTTTCACCCTATTCAGGCATCTTATAGTCAACAATACACACTTCAGGGATATAAATGAGGATGATCTGAAAACGATTATCCCGAAAAAAAGAGGGCAAGCCTCTTATGAGATTTTTTTGGGTAAAATTTTGTAGAGATTTAATAATAAGACACGCTGCCTATTTAATATTAAAGTACAATAAGAACCGGGATTAAAGCCGGGTAAAATCCAAAACACATATTTAAGTTATTAAAAAAAGAAGGTTACTCTTCTAACGGGCTAACTATTGCCTAAAAAAAAACATGATACAAACGAGCCCGCTGGTCATCAAAACTTGTCCACAGGTCAAAAAAGTTTCCGCAAAAAGTAAAATGACAACTTCTTTGCACAAAAACAAGAGGATATAAAAAAACAAAACGCAATAAACTAAAACATGAAACTACTTATTACTAAAATACAATACCTGCTGCTACTGCTTATTATTAGCGGCACTGCCATGGCGCAAACGGCCAAACCGGTTGGAACGGTTTCGGGCACATTGCTCGACGAACAGAGCAAGCCTTTTAGCTACGCTACCGTAAGTTTGTTAAAAGCCAAAGACTCAACAACAGTTAAAGGCACATTGAGTAACGATGCAGGGGTGTACACCTTTGATAATATTTTACCGGGTACTTATATTATTAAAGCCACAACGGTGGGTTATGACGCGGTAATCAGCACAGCCTTTACCACTACAGCAGCAAGCTTTACCCAGCCTGCGTTAAAAATGCATCCGGCCAGCAAGGCATTAAATACGGTTACTATTTCGGCAACAAAACCATTAATTGAACATCAGGTTGATCGCACCGTGATGAATGTGGAGAACAGCGTGCTGGCAGCAGGAAATTCGGCTATGGATATTCTGGAACGTGCACCGGGTGTATCCGTTGATAAAGATGACAATATCAGCCTAAAAGGGAAACAAGGGGTTACCGTGATGATAAATGACAAACTGACCTATTTGTCGGCAGCGCAACTTGCAACCTTGCTTCGTTCTACTGATGGTACAACTATTCAATCTATCGAGATTATTCCAAACCCTTCAGCCAAGTATGATGCCGCGGGTAACTCAGGTATCATCAACATCAAACTAAAAAAGAATAAACAAGCAGGCACAAACGGAAGCATTACAGCAGGTACAGGCTACGGTGCATATTGGAAAGACAATGAGACGCTTAGTTTAAACCATAAGGATGGTAACTTAAATATTTTTGGCACTTTTAGTCATAACGATAATAAATACATACAACAAATTGGGCTGAAACGCATCATTACCGACAGTACCGGACATCAAACGTTTTTTAACCAATCTACAGCCATGCCGCAGGTAAATCATAATAATAGCTACCGTTTGGGGGCCGATTATGATTTGTCGCCAAAAAACACCATCGGTTTTGTTGTAAGTGGTTATTTTAATGGAGAGAACGATAATTTTAACAATTATACTAATATAGGCAAAAGCTTTACCGAAGTTGATTCATCCCTGCATACCGTGTCGGCCATTCATCAAACTTATCATGACATTGCAGTTAATTTAAATGATTCGTACAAAATAGATACCGCCGGCCAGGAAATAAGTGCCGATCTTGATTATTCGAATTTCAGAAATGGCTCAATAGCTTCTTATACAACTGATTTCTTTTTACCGAACGGAGCCGTACAACAACCGCAACAATTTTTAGGAAACATTACGCCTTCAAACATCGACATCAGGACCGGAAAGGTTGACTATGCGAAACCTTTAACCAAATCGTTAAAATTGGAGACTGGTTTAAAATACAGCGATGTTAAAACAGATAATGATCTGCTGCAAACAGAATCACAATCGGATCCTTATGTAGATAACAATCATTTTGTATACGATGAAAAGATTGATGCAGGCTACGTAAGCTTAAACAAAGATTTTAAAGGTTATTCGGTAAAAGCCGGCTTAAGGGGTGAGTATACCCAATCGTCAGCAGTCGGCGATTCAGCAAATGTAGTTCAAAGCATCCCAAGGCATTATTTTGACCTTTTCCCAAGCTTGTTTATTAATCATACTATAAATGATAAGAACGAAATGAGCTTCTCCTACAGCCGCCGCATTGACAGGCCGCAATATGATAATCTTAATCCGTTTGTTTTTCACCTTGATCCTTATACTTATCAAAAAGGTAATCCATATTTAAAACCACAGTATACCAATAATTTTGAGTTTGACTATACCTATAATAAAAGCATCACCCTAACACTTGGATATAGCAAAACAACTGATGTAATTACTCAGATACCCGGAACCGACCCAACAACTAAGGTTTCATTTGTAACTCAGGAAAACTTACAGGAACAAAATGCTTATAATATTAACCTGTACGCACCCTATACAATAGCCAAATGGTGGGAAGGCAATGTAAACGCAACCGCCTTTTACCTGGGCTTTAAATCAAATGACCTGGAAGGCGGAAATCTGGACAATGGCCAATGGGCCTACCAAATACGGGCAACACAAACGCTTACACCTATAAAGGGATTTAAATTTGAGACGACCACCCAATATCAGTCGGCGTTAACCTATGGTCTTTTTTATGTGAAGCCTCAATATTCAACAGATGCGGGTGTGAGCCACTCATTTGCGGATAAGAAACTAAATGTAAAGCTTTCAGTAAGCGATATATTTAACACCCTCACCAATAATGTTACCAGTAACTATCAGGATAACAATTTGGATATTATGCAAAAACGCGAAAGCCGTATTACCAGGTTAACGTTAACTTACAACTTCGGTAATAATTCAATAAAGGCCCGTCAACATCAAACCGGGGCCGACGAAGAGAAGAACAGGGTAAAAGGAGCTAATTAAATAAAGAAAACCATTAAACAAGCAAAACCCGGGTATGAACTAAAACTGCCCGGGTTTTTATTTTAAGCTGATGCGCGCCAAACTGCAAACCGGCAACGGCCTGTTGCAAACTGATAACTGCCCGCTGCAAACTGACAACACTATTGTACCAAAAACTGCAAAGTATCGGCCTGCATCGCCGTAAAAATGCCCACACCATTTACCACGTTGGTTGGTTGATTTGACAGATTTGAAGATGTTGAACCCGATGCATTGCTGGTTAACAGATTAATATATTCCTGATTTACCGCGCAAAGTATTACCTGGTAGTGCCCATAATAAGCAAATGTGCGCTGTGTAAACGGATAGGCTGCGGCACGGCTGGTATTTAATTCAAAATTGGTTGTTGCATTTCCAAAACGGGTACTGGCCGGAAAAGAAATACCATCTAAATTATTAAACACCAGCACATGGTTAAGCGAGTCGGGGTTAGCCCAGCTTACAACATTTAGCGTATCTAAAGGATTGTTGTTCCCTAATAGATCATCAATAGTCATACCTGTGTGCTGCGTTGTGAAATTAACAGGCTTAGCGGGCATAATTGTTTGGGCCGAAACTGCGTAGCTTAAATAGTTAAACTTCAGGGTATACGTTTTGCCCGTTGTTAAAAAAGTGGAGTCGGCATAAGTATACGTTCCCGCTGATGACTCTGTTAACTGGATGGTGTTACTACCATCTGAAATATTCAGTTTTAATCCTTTAATTGCTGTTCCGTAAACTGCCGTATCGGTAAGCACCTTTTGCATAGTTACCCTTACGCTGATGGGCTTGCCTACCACCAGGTAGCCCTGTACTACCGGTAAGTTAGTATTGGCATTAGTGGTAACATCTTTTTTGCAGGCATTTAGTACTATCGCAACAATTAACAGCAACAGCGTATTTTTTATTGGGTGTTTTTTTATTTCCATCGTAAACTTAGTGTAAGGTTTGGGGTAAAACCCAGGTAATCAACATTGGTGGCAATAGCGGCGTTATTTTGAATCTGGTATTCTTTATACCATACATTGGTATGGTTATACACGTTAAAGAGCGATATTCCAATACTTCCTATTTTGTTGCCGCTTATCTTCAATAGATCATAAGTTGCCGAAAGATCGAGCCGGTGATAATCGGGCAGGCGCAATTCATTTTTACCGCTAACGGTATAGGCGGTTGTAGCATTACCATCGAGCGTAGAAATAGTATAAGTAGTAAGCGGCGCGGTATATGGATGCCCGGTGCTGAATAACCATACTGCCGAAAAATTCCAGCGGTAATAATGATACATATTAATAGTTTTAAACTCGTGCCTTACATCCTGATCTGCCGGGAAATAATTATTGCCAAACACCGCAAATTTATCTTCAGCCTGGCCAAGGGTATAGCTTATCCAGCCGGTATAGTTACCCAGTTTTTTTTGCAATAACACTTCAATTCCTTTTGCATACCCGGTGCCATTGTAAAAATCCTGGGTAAGCGTAGCTATACTGCCCGGGAAAGCGTTTGTTTGCCGTAAGGTATATTCTGTTAAACCGGATAGCGTTTTGTAATATCCTTCCACATCAATCAAAAACTGATCTGTTTCATAACTTACGCCGCCCATGTAATGCCGTGCCATCCCGACAGGTATATTGGTATTATTAGATAACAGCCAAAAATTACGGTTACCGTTTAAAATATCTTCCTGTGTAACCTGATTCATAAACTGGTAAAACTGCCCCGTAGCCGCTTTTAGTGTAAAATGATCGTTGAGCAAATAGCTTGCAGAAAAACGTGGTTCGGTGTATAATTTACTTGTCGGCCCAAACCATGTTTCGCGAACTCCGGGCTGTAAATGCAGTTTATCGGTAGGGTCTATTAAAAGCTCAGCATAGCCACCTCCTGAAAAAGCATTTTCACGCTCATTAACCAGTGTACTGGTGTCATTTTGAACATAATTATAATTAGTGCCCTGCCGAGTTAAGAAACCACCATAGGCGAATTTCATTTTGTTGTTCATTTCCCAGTTCCAGTCAGATTTTACGCCGACGTCGTTCAGGCTGTTTTTCTCAACAATACCCGATTCAAAACTTACAGGATCACCATTGCTATCATCGGTTGTTCCTGCTGTGGACCGGTTTCTATCATTAAAAAAGGACGAATAAGTGATGTAAGTATTTGAATAGACATTTTTACTCCATTTTTTAAACCATTTTACACTGCTACCCAAATTGCCATATTTGGTATAGTCGGTTATGTTGATACTGTTAACCGATGATGTTAAAAATGAAGGTATTTGCAGTGCCCTGCTGTTATTGGTTTCGTCTTCACCATTATATAAACTCCAGGTCAGCACGTTATTTTGATCTATACGATAATTATAGTGCAGATCGGCATCATAAAAATGTGATGCCGGCGTAGTTTGCTCCGGGCCGCCCGGGCCACCACCCCCACCGGGGCCACCGCCTCCTTGCACAGTGGAAGTGTTAAACTGATCGAATATTTTATTATACAAAGGCCCCTGATATGAACGGCGGAAAGCCAGCACCAGCGTGGATTGATTATTTACCGGTATTTCGGCAAACGCGTTAACGCTCAGCAAACTCAAATCAACACCATAGCTTGCCTCGTTTTTGTTGCCATCCTTCCCATTAATTTCGGTAACGCTGGAAAGGCGACCACCAAATTGCGACGAGAACCCGCCTTTATACAGCTGCACGTCCTTTACGGCATTACTATTAAAGGCGCTGAAAAATCCGTAAAGGTGATCGACCTGGTAAATTGTAAAGCCATCAAAAACAACCAGATTCTGATCGGGCGTACCACCCCTTACATAGGCCCCCGAAGAAGATTCGTTAGTTGCTGCCACCCCGGGCATCAGCTGAAACGCTCTGAGGATATCTTTTTCACCAATATTGGGTAGTTTGTCCAGACTGGCAGGGTTCAATTCCAATACACCAACCTTTTTAGTGTCTGTATTCATCACACCGCTCTTTTTTCCGGTAATGGTTACTTCATTCAAGGTATTTAACGCAGTAAACATTTCTATTACCAGCGGTTCGTTTATTTTTTTTGCATCGAGCCTTATTTTTTCGGGTTGATAGCCTGAATTGGTTATCTCCACCACACAGGTGTCTGATGGAATGTTAAACAGAATAAAATTTCCGTCGTTCCGGGTAATGGTTGTTAAATGGGTGTTGCGGATACTTATGGATGCTGACGGCAGGGGTTCGCCCGTACCCTGATCCACCACCCGGCCACTTATGCTAAACATAAAATGACGCGGGGGCTCCACGGGATCAGGCAACAGAACGGGTTTAATGCCTCCGGATGCCATATTATCGCCTTTGTTTGTCTTTTTTAACCGGGCAAGGTCATCCGTATTTTGCAGAATATAAATTATGCCATTGGCTTCTATCCAATAATGTAAACCAAACTCGCTGCAAACCTTACTGAGTGCATCCTGTAGCCGATCGTTAAAAAAATGCTCCACAACGTCCATCTTTTGCAGCGAATCACGTTCGAAAACAATGTTCAGATGGTAGTCGAGCGCAAGGGTATCCAGCATCTTATCGAGTGAGCAGGTGTAGAATTTACTAATAGAATTTTTCTTTAAGATTTTTTGAGTTTGTGATTGCTGTGAAAACCCACAAAAAGCAACAGCAACAAACAACAACAGCAGTAATAATTTCTTCATTCAGTTTGATTTCAGTCAACCGAAAGTGCAGCATATGGATAGCTATAGAAAATAAATGAGATGAACGTATTTAAAGCGCCGATAAAACGGCTAAATGTGCAGATTCATTCCATTTTATCACTCGTCATTTTATGAATAACATCGCGGTAGTTGTCGCTTAAGGGCAATTCGGCATTGGTTGTTATTATCTTCCCTCGTCTGATGTACAAAACATGGTCGATATTGATGATGTATGACTTATGCACCCGGTAAAATTGCCCGGGAGGCAACTGCAGCTGTAATGATTTAATACTGATACGTGATAAAATGGGTTTAGCCTGATTTATGAGGTTTACTTTTACATAATCCTTCAAGCCTTCCACATATTCAACATCGTTAAAATTGATTTTTACAAGGTTGTAATCTGCATGTATAAAAAAATGGTTCTTTTTATTAATTACTTCTGCCGGTGCCTTTTTGCGGAGCTCAAACTGAATTTGAGCCTTATAGCAGGCTTTTAAAAAACGCTCAAGTGGTACCGGCTTTACCAGATAATCTATTACATCAAGCTCAAACCCTTCAATCGCAAATTTTTCATAAGCGGTAACAAATATTACCATCGGCCTTTTAATCAGGCTCCTAACTAACTGCAAGCCATTAAGCCCGGCCATTTGTATATCGCAAAACATCAGGTCGATATCTTCCTTTTGCAGTAAGGCTATGGCATCGCTGGCAGTACGGCATTGCCCCACAACTTGTATATAATTTACATGCTTTAAACTATCTTCCAACAGATCAAGCGCCAGCGGCTCATCATCAACCAGTATGCATCTTATCATTTTAAATGTATTTGCAGGTTTACCTTATAAATATTATTGCTATCCTCTATAAGTAACCTGTGCGTTTGGGGGTAAAGTAATTGCAGCCGGCGCTTAACATTGTTTAAGCCTATACCATGACTTTCATCTTTATTCAAGTCATTGGGGTTATAGGCGTTCTCAATCATAAAAACCAGTATATTATCATTAGTTAATAAAGTAATATCAATAAAAGGATTTGCTACATCGCCAATACCATGCTTAAAGGCGTTTTCAACAAAAGGTATTAACAGCATGGGTTCAATTGTTTTTTGGGGCGAATCAATTTTAAAATGGAAATTCACTTTTACAACATCCCGAAAGCGCAATTGCTGCAGGTCGATATAACTGCGTAAATAATCCTCTTTTTGCTGAAGCGTAACATGGTCTTTATCATTAATATAAAGCATGTAGCGCATTAACTTCGAAAACTGGATTAAGGTAGGCTCAACCAAAACCGGGTTTAAGCGCGATAACGCCGCCAAGCTGTTGATCACATTAAAAATAAAATGCGGACTAATCTGCGAGCGGAGAAACCCCAGTTCTGAAACAAGGGCGGCATTGGCTATATCACTCTTGTTATTAATTATTTTAAACTGCTCGGCCAGGTACCGGTAGGCAAAACTGGCAGCGGTAATGGCGGCCAGCGGCATTAAATTAAATCCAAACGGAGGTGGCGGCCCGCCATGTCCATAGCGCATAAAAAACGGCGGATTAGGCGGACGGGTATGAATAATAATCAGATCAAGAATTGTAAACAAGGATATCAGCAAAAAAAAGTATACTCCGACATTTCTTTTTAATACAACGGGAATTAAAAAGAAGGCATTTACATAAAATTGTATGGCCAGTAATACATTAACCAATACAAAATGCCAGGGCAAAAAAAACCGGTGAGGCATATCCGTATAGGACCTGGACATAAAGGGTAAAATGGTAATAAAAGCCCAAAACAAAATGTGTATCAGCACTTCGAATATTACCGCGGGCTTAAAGCTTTTTAACATGCAAACAAAAGTAGCCGATTTCAAAGCCAGGGCCTTTTATAATAGACTATAAGGCAAATTGTGCCGACCAGCGCCGCAATTATAGGTATAAATTAATTTCGCACTCCTCCAAATGGGGCTTAAGTGACCCGTTTTAACACTATTTAACTAAATTGGAAAAAGCCCGGCAAACCGGAGCGGTTTGGGCGCTTAAAAAGAATGAAAATTGTTAATTGCAGATGATAGTTATCACACCGTAATTATTGCTGCCTTATTAAATCTCTTATTTTATTGATTAGGAAAGAAGTTTCTTCAATATGATGTTCCTGTAGCTTTTTAAATCTTTCCTCAATGGACAAGCTTTCATCATCTACATATTTGCGGACCTTAATCCACTTATACGTATTTAATATTTCGGCCTTCTCTGCTTCGTCCATATTGAAACTATTTACTGCCCTACCATAAATACGGCATTGCTAAATAACAGCTTGCCATTTTCCCAAAAACTGCGGAAAAGCGGATCATCAACCATATAAATTACGGAACCGCGCCCGAGCGGCTGAACACCCAATAGCAATCCATCCTTTATTTTATCCTTGCTTTTTTGGCCCACAAAGCCCGATATATAACCATCTTTCTTAATGGTACCGACGTTCCATCCATCGTCACCAAAAAAGTCATAAATATCATCGCTTAATTTCAATGTGTAATAGCTATCCGGCAAGCCATAACCTAGCGGATGACTGTTATCGAGGTTTATTTTATAAATAGCACCGGGTACACTTGATCGCAAGGCATCTTTATCCCTGTCATCATATAATCTTATTTCGGTTGTTTTTGTCTTATCTTCGGCTTTATCATCCTTCTTTTCTTCCTTTTTCTTTAAAGCAAAGCCTTTTTTATCAGCCAGTTGTGCCACCGCATTTTCCATGGCGATGAGCCGACCTCCGTCATGTACCCAATTTTGTATTTTATCGGATGGAAAATCCTCATAATTACCGTCGGGAAAAACAGCTACATCAAAGTCAGCTAACCGGATACGGTTTAAATCCTGGTATTTTACGATGATAAGCGGGTAATTTATCTGTTGTTCAAAAAAGTGCCATACCTCACCCATTGCCTCGGCCGAAACACCTTCACCTGCAACAAGCAATACTTTTGGCGCACGGATATATCGAATGACATCCGAACCTAAATCAGCCCCTTTTTCAACGAAGCCCGATGTTAACGGCGTTAATGTATGGTTAAAACTGGCAGCCAGTTGTGTAATCTGTTGGTCAAAGTCGGGCGCGTCATTTCCGGCACGTGTGATAAGCAATGACCCCGCAGTGAACTTTTTACCCCCGGCTTCAAACGGCCGTGATGAATACCTTACCTTGATTCCCCTTTTTATCAGCGCTGCTAAAAACTTAACGTCATCAACAGATTGCCACGATGAAACATAAGCATAAAAATGCGGCGCCATTGCAAAATTGGGTGGTGCGGAAAGCACAACATGAGTTATTTTTACTTCTGGAGTCTTTATCGACTCTTTTAATCCATAGGCATCCAGTCCGTAAACGTATGGCAGCGACCATGCCGTTATATCATAAGTATTGGAGTCGGCTATAAAGGTTTTTGGCTCAAGCAATACGTTTAATAATACTGATTTAGGCTGATAGGCATTGACGATCAAATCCCCCTTTTTAACGTCATATTGCTCTGTTTTACCTGTAAAATAGTTATATCCTGTTACACTTTGACTAAGACCAAACCCATACTGAATACCATTTCTGCGAAGTAATTCGCTCAAACGGTCGATCTTTTCCTGATTATCATTTTTGATGATATAGGTTTTGTATTCGCCCGGAGGATTGCTGATGCTGTTATCATAAAACTTTTTAAACTCATCCAAAAGTTTCTGTGCATTGGCTGAGACAACTTCAATGGTGCTCATGCTGGTTGAATGGTGATGGGCTATCCTGTCGGCAAGGGTTAATGTATCGCCGCTGCGGGTCACCACTGCCAGACCAGCGCTGATGCCACCCTGCTCATAGGTCATGCCAATGGAGCCGTTATAAATAGGATAGGTATCACCATAAGATGGATAAAGCAGATCAAACTCCTGTTTGGTAAAATACAACCAACCGTTTTGATCAAAATACTTGGCGTTGTTTTTTCCGATGATAGTTTGAAACTCCCTTTGCCATGGCGTTATCACTTTATGAAACGGCTCTGCCGCAGGTGCAAAATAATACGGTGCATTGTAACCCTGTTCATGATAATCAACATGTACTTCGGGTAACCACTGACTAAAAAGTGCTAAACGGGCCTGCGTTTCTTTTTGTGTTTGCCATGCCCAATCGCGGTTAAGGTCAAAATAATAATGATTTATCCTCCCACCCGGCCAAGGCTCAACATGCTCGCGCGATGTTGGGTTGGCGTCAGGTACTGCTCCACGTACTGAATTATAGAAATTAATGTAGCGTTCACGACCGTCAGGATTCAAACATGGGTCAATAACCACTACCGTATTTTTCAACCATGTTTTTGTACTTGCATTAGCCGGGTTAACCAAATCAAACAGCGTTTGCATAGAAGTCTCGCTCGATGCCGGCTCATTACCGTGTACATTGTAACTCAACCAGCATATTACCGGCATGTTAGCTGCTGCTGCCGAATTATCCAATCCGGCTAAACGTAAATTATTATGCCTGATTTCCTCCAAACGGCCTATGTTTTCATCAGATGCAATAAACATGGCCAGTAGTGGCCTGCCTTCGTTGGTGCTGCCATACTGTTGCAGCTTTACATTTTTTGATACCTGCGCTATGTATTTAAAATACTCAACAATTTTATAATGCGGGGTAAACTGATCACCCAGTTTATACCCTAAAAACTGTTCGGGCGATTTAATTTCCTGGGAAAATGCGGTACTAACAAAACTTAAAAAAATAAGAAGGGCGTATATTTTTTTCGACATCAGCTTGAGTATAGAAAAGCTAATTTATAAAAATAATTTAATGTTGATTCTGAATTGCCCGCCACGCAGTCTTTCTCCATAAAAAAGTGACAGAGCAAGGGATGGCGACTGTCCATTTTTTATTTTCCATAGCGATGGGTTTTAAAACTAAGGGTGTTCGAAACATTAAAAAGGGTGTCATGCTGAGTTTTAAAATCCGTGGACTATGAAGGCAAAATGACAAAAATGCGCCATAGGTGCAAAATATCGGTAGAATATTGTTATAGCCGATTTTAGCGTGCTGTAGGTACGCCACCTTGCCCACGTATAGGTTTCGTACCTACGGCACGACATAATTGTTATCGTTTTTTCTCTACCGATATTTGACCCCGATGGGGTCTTTCTATTAGTTTAATTATCCAATGATGTCATGGGTAGGCACTCGAAGCATGTGGGCAAAGGCCTCTGCGCTCACCCTTCGAGTGCCTCAGGGTGACATCCCAATTAAATTTCGTAATAAAACTCATGTTTCGAATACTCAAGGTTTTAAAACCCATCGCTATACAGGCCCATCTCCTTATTTGCATATCCGCACATTCACTCATTCGCACATTTTCCCATCTGCAAATCCGCACATCTGCACATTTATTTATTCGCACATTTGCACATCTTCACATCCGCACATTTATATATTTGCATATCTTCACATCTGCACAGCAAAACATATGACTCCAGTACAGGCACTACAAAAATATTTCGGATATAACAGCTTCCGGCACGATCAGGAGGCTATTATCCGGCATGTTTTAAACAAAAAAGATGTGCTGGCACTTATGCCCACCGGTGGCGGCAAATCCATTTGCTACCAGCTACCTGCCGTAATGCTGGACGGATTGACCATTGTTATATCGCCGTTGATTGCGTTGATGAAGGACCAGGTCGATAGCCTGAATGTGAATGGTATACCTGCGGCGTTTTTAAATTCGAGCCAGTCTACCCAAGAGCAAATTCAGTTGACTACCCGGCTGCGAAATAACCAGGTAAAACTGTTGTACCTGGCGCCCGAGCGTTTGTTTGCCAACGAAGGCAAGCTCACCACCTTTTTAAAAACCCTGTCCATTTCATTAATTGCTATTGATGAGGCGCATTGTATTTCGCACTGGGGGCATGATTTCAGGCCGGAGTACCTGGCGCTGGCAAATTTAAAACTCGAATTCCCCGGCATCCCCGTTATTGCCCTTACCGCTACTGCCGATAAGCTTACCAAAAAGGATATCCTCGACAAGCTGAATCTGAAAGATCCAGCCATTTTTGTTTCGTCCTTTAACCGGGCCAATATTACGTATAATGTAATCCCCAAAAAGAACAGTTTTAATCAGCTGCTGGCTTTTTTAGATTCGCGGAAAGAAGAATCGGGTATTATTTATTGCCTGTCGCGTAAATCAACCGAATCATTGGCGGCCGATTTAAAAGAACAAGGTTTTTCTGCCGAGGCCTATCACGCCGGTTTAGATAACGCCCTTAAGGCGCGTACCCAGGAAGCATTTTTGCGTGATGAAGTGAAAATCATAGTGGCTACCATTGCCTTTGGCATGGGTATCAACAAATCAAATGTGCGCTATGTGGTGCACATGGATATGCCCAAAAATATTGAAGGTTATTACCAGGAAACCGGCCGGGCCGGGCGCGATGGACTTCCATCAGAAGCTATGCTGCTTTACTCGCCGGGCGACGCTAATAAATTGAAGCAGTTTGCCATGGTGGAGGACAATCCCGACCAAAGCCGTATTATGCTAAAAAAGCTGGACGATATGGTGCGCTACTGTCAGTTGCATGCTTGTAGAAGGCAGTTTTTGTTAAAATATTTTGATGAGGATTCGGCTCCCAATTGTGGGTCCTGCGATTTTTGTTTAACCGAATTTGAAACATTCGACGGTACCTTGATTGCGCAAAAAGCACTCTCGGCAGTATCCCGGTTAAAGGAACGCTTTGGCAGTACTTATGTAGTTGATTTTTTACGCGGATCAAAAAACGAAAAGATCCGCGCCGAGCATAAAGAACTTAAAACCTATGGCATAGGTGCCGATATAAGCAAAACAGACTGGCTGCGTTATCTCCGCGAGCTTACCGGCATGGGCTATTTACAGGTTAGCGATGATGCCTATCCGGTTTTAAAACTCACCGGCAAAAGCGAAGCTGTATTGAAAGGCACGGAAAAAGTACAACTGGTAAAATCACAAACCGTAGAAGAACATCAGCATACAGCCGTTGAATTGCCTGCCGAAGCGGAGTTATTGGCCGACTTGAGAATTATCCGCCGCGATATTGCCATTCACGAAAATGTGCCGCCGTATATTATCCTGTCTGATGCTACGTTGGTAGAGATGGCAACCTATCTGCCGCAGAGTTTGGATGAGCTGCGTTTAATATCCGGTTTTGGCGATGTGAAACTGGCGCGTTACGGACGTGAGTTTTTGTTGCCCGTTAAAAACTACAGCGAACGAAAGGGCCTCTCATCCAAAATAAAACAAAAAACGGCTAAAAAGCCCGCTAAGGTAAAACCGGGGCAGATTGGGGCATCGAAATCGTCTGATACTGCTTTTGAAAGTTTTACGCTTTTTAATACCGGTAAAACCATTGCCGAAATTGCAGCCATCCGCGGCTTATCGACCACTACTATTGAGGGGCATTTGAGCTTTTACATTTACAAGGGCGAAATTGATGTGAGCCAGTTTGTAAACGATGAAAAGAAACAATTGATAAAAGATGCCGTTGAAAGTTATGGCGCCGATAAGCTGAGTCCGCTAAAGGAAATTTTGGGTGCCGATATCAGCTACGGTGAAATTAAAGCAACCATAGCCTGGATGCGGCTAAAAGAAATGATATAAAACCTGCTTTATTTGGTAATGCGCTCAAAAAATAAGAAAATTGTTGTTGCGAAAAACTATGATAACCACCACCGAACATTTATACCAGCTTTTTCTTCAGCACCCCTCCATTAGTACCGATACCCGTAAAATAGCACCGGGCAGTTTGTTCTTTGCCCTTAAGGGCGATAAGTTTGATGCCAACACCTTTGCGCAGCAAGCTATTGAAGCGGGTGCAGCTTTTGCGGTAATTGATAATCCGGCCTATCAGTTGGGCGATAAATATATTTTGGTTGATGATGTGCTAACCGCCTTGCAGGATTTAGCGCGCCATCATCGCCGGCAGTTAAACATTCCGGTTATTGGCCTTACCGGTACCAATGGTAAAACCACTACTAAAGAGCTCATCAACTCGGTTTTATCGCAGCATTTTAAAACACAGGCTACACAGGGTAACCTGAATAACCATATCGGTGTACCCTTAACCATTTTAACTATCGACCAAACACATCAGGCGGCGGTTATCGAGATGGGTGCCAATCATCAAAAAGAAATTGAACTGCTTTGCAGCATTGCCCAGCCCAGTCACGGCCTTATCACCAACGTAGGCAAGGCGCATCTGGAAGGTTTTGGTGGTGTTGAAGGTGTAAAAAAAGGAAAGGGCGAGCTTTACGATTACTTGAAGCAATCAACCGGCGTTGCATTTATTAACGGCGATAATGCCACATTAATGGAGATGAAAGATGCCCGCCATTTACCAAATGTTGTTTTATATGGAACATCAAGCAATGGGAATTTGGTTAGCGGAAAAATAATTGATAACTCGCCGCTTTTAACGTTGGAGTGGACCAATAATTCATCAGCTCAAAAACACATCGTAAAAACACAGCTAACGGGGGCTTATAATCTTGATAATATTCTCGCTGCCATCTGTATCGGTGTATATTTTAAGCTGAGCGATGATGAAATAAATAAAGGTATTGAAAGCTATCAGCCTAAAAACAACCGGTCGCAAATTGTACAAACGGCCAGTAATACCCTTATCTGCGATTATTACAATGCCAACCCCAGCAGCATGTTTGTAGCGATAGAAAACATTGGCAAACTTACCGCCAACCGCAAAGTATTAATTTTGGGCGATATGTTTGAAATGGGTGCCGAAGCCGAAGCCGAGCATCAATCTGTTATTAAAAAAGCCATGGATACCGCGGTTGATGAACGGATATTTATCGGCACGGAATTTCAAAAAGCAGGTCTGACTATGGACCATGGACCATGGGCTACGGACTCAAAAACCTTTTATGCTACCGCCGAAGACGCCATTGCCGGTTTAAAAGCAAACCCCATAAAAAACTCAACCATATTAATAAAAGGCTCGCGCGGTATGGCGCTGGAACGGTTGGTGGAGCTGTTTTAAGCCTTTTGTCTGAACTGGGATTTATAAGATTAGAGGATTGCAGAATTTTACTCACCGTCTTGTCATCCCGATGAAAGAGGGATCTTCTGCTTCTGAAAGGTATACGGTATACCTATCGCACGAAGAAGATCCTTCACTCTGTTCAGAATGACAAGGTGGCGAGGCTAGTTGTTTTTTTATCCTAGCCAACCCCTTAAATTCGAAATCGAACATCCGAAATCCGAATTCAAAGAAGCGCCAGTTTCGCTACCTCTTCGCCTACCAAACTACCCATGGCTACGCCCATGCCATTACAGCGCACGGCGCAAAATATATTGGGTTGCACTTCTTTTACTATCGGGCTAATGTCATCGCCAAAACCCATAATACCGCTCCACCAGTAGTCAATTTCAACATCTTGTCCGGGTAATATCATTTCCTTTAAATACTGGGTAAGTTTTGCTTTAACCACTTCGGTATACCCAAACTCCCAGGTTTCTTCACTATCAAAATCAATATTGCGGCCACCGCCAAAAAGCACACGGTTATCAATATTGCGGAAGTAGTAATAACCTTCATCAAAGTGATAGGTGCCTTTCAGTTTCAGGTTGGGGATGGGTTTGGTTACCAGCACCTGTCCCCTGCCCGGCACCACCTTTAATTCGGGAAACAGCTGATTGGCAAAAGCATTAGTTGCCAGTATTACTTTAGCCGCTGTAAAATTTCCCTGCGAGGTGCGCAGTGAGATACGAGACCCTTCATTTTCAATTTTTTGTATTTCGCAGCCGTTTAAAACCAGTACGCCCAGGTTGTACACCTTATTTAATAAGACGCGCATCATTTTGCCGGTATGTATCTGTCCTTCAAACGGATTATAAATTACCCTGCTCACACCCTTAAATCCAAACGCTGCTATTTTGGCATTAGCAACTGAATAAATGTCGGTTTGTCCTATCGCATTTTTTAATAGGTTATTGATGTAAGGAATTTGTTCAATGCGTTCATCAGCCACCGCGGCTTCGTTATCCATAAACAACTCATAGCCGCCATGCTGATAATAGTCAATATTGGCATCGCCCAAATTCTCCCTCAACCTTTGTAATCCGCGCCATTTATAATTAACCAAACGGGCAACTTCTTCTTCGGACGCATCATTTAAATAGGCAACTTGCTCTGATACAGTGCCAAAGCAGGCAAAACCAGCATTTTTGGTGCTGGCGCCGGTAGGTAAAAAGCCGCGCTCCAATACCAATACTTTTAAAGCGGGCTGTTGTTGTTTTAAATGCAGCGCCGCACTAAGGCCAACAATTCCGCTGCCTATAATAATGATATCCGCATCGTCAATAAACGCGGTACGCTCCCAGTATGAAAATGTGTTTGCTGCCAAGTTGATTTACTATTTAACGGAATGCTTTTTGTTTTATATGAAAAGCCCGTAGTGTTTAATCAAAAATATAGAATTAAATAGGATTTGACTTTAAACCCCGGACCCTAAAGATTTAAAAAACATGAATTATTTATCATTTATAACAGCATACATCAATAGTGGCTCTGCCTGGTTGTTGATGATTATTATCGCCGTAGCAAGCTTTATTGTGCAATGGCGCTTTAAAAGCAAGTTTAAAACTTATTCAGAAATTCCTTTACTATCGGGCCTTTCCGGTCAGGAAGTTGCCGAACGGATGTTGCGCGACAATGGCATTTATGATGTACAGGTAATTTCGGTTGAGGGACAACTAACCGATCATTATAACCCCGAAACAAAAACGGTTAACCTGAGTCCCGATGTATATCACAGCCGCAGCGTAGCATCAGCAGCCGTTGCCGCGCACGAATGCGGGCATGCGGTACAACATGCCAAAGCCTATGCCTGGTTAAGCTTCCGCTCGGCTATGGTTCCGGCCATCAACGTAGCATCAACCCTAACCCAGTGGACCTTATTTATTGGGGTGATGTTATTGTTTTTTACTCATAACCCGTTGGTGCTGGCCATTGGCGTTGCTGCATTAGCATTGGTTACTGCCTTCAGCTTTATAACGCTGCCGGTTGAGTTTGATGCCAGCAGGCGTGCGTTGGCCTGGCTCAATAACAATTACACCGTAATGCAAACCCGCGAAGAACATGAGCAGGCAAAAGATGCCCTATGGTGGGCCGCCATGACCTATGTGGTTGCCGCCTTAAGTGCACTGGCTACACTGCTATATTATGCCTCTTTTTTGTTTAACCGCAGAAACTAAGGTTGAAGTAGAATTTATATAAAAGGCTGTAATCGATAAACCTGTTACAGCCTTATTTTTTACCGGTTTATTTTTTGCCCTTCGGTTCGCCTGTTGGCTTATCATTACCTGGCTGTAAATAATCAAGATAAACAACAGGACTCCATGTAAAGTAGCCGATAGTTTGCCCATTTTTATTATCTACCAGCGTGAAAAATATCCCATCTTCCAGGGCTGCCGTCGGTAGTTCAGTATATTTCAAAACCGTGCTGACGTGGTTTAAAAATTTTGTCGGCTTTTTAGCAGGCGGGTTACCCGTAGCCAGGTAGGTTTTTACTGCTTTGCACGAATAAAAGGAAATATCAATTACTGATTTGTTAGCAAAACCATTATAGAGATAGGCTGTTTGACTGCGGTTATTATCTATCGTAGTAATAGCCCACCTGATGGTACCCCCTCTTTCGGCATTGACATGTAATTCCGGTTGATCTCCGGAATTATCCACGATAGTACCAAAGGGTGTGATCATCATTATATAAATACCGGAGGTGCCGTATATGCCTATCGGCGTGGGTGAATCTGCCGAGCCGGCTAAAAGTGCACCGTCAGTCGCCTGTGCGGCCAGTTGTGATCCATCAACCACAATCAATATATCAATTGTTGCCATAGTTTAACTTTTTGTGTTTAAAAATTAAAGGCCGTTACGGAAAATCGCAACAGCCTTTCTTTTAACAAAGACCCGTTTAAACGTTTAATTAACAACGATAAATGGATCCCATAAAAAGTAGCCTATGATGCTACCGTTGGAATTGTTTACCAGCGTAAATGATAAAGTGTACTGAATGGTAACACCTATTTTTAGGATAGTGCCCGAAACAGTACTTACCTGGTTAATAAATTTGGTGGGGGTACTTGCCGGTGGGTTACCTGTAGCCAAATAAGCATATGCCTGGCCGCAAGCATATGATAAAGGCGTATTAATGGCCCCTGCCGGATTAAATGACGAGCCATACAAATACACTGTTTGATCAAAATTATTATCAAACGTGGTGATGGCCCATTCTACAGTATCTCCGCCATTTGCGCTGATCTGTAATTCTGATTGCCCCTGAGTTCCATTGCTGATAGAACTGTTAGGAGCAATCATTGCGATGTAAACATTTGATGAGCCATAAGAGCCCAAATTTGTTGGTGAGCCTGCTGAGCCCGGTGAGATGCTGCCATCTTTTACCTGTTGAGCCAGCGTTGCACCGTCAACTGCGATTAAGACATTAATTGTTGCCATGGTTTAGATTTTTTTGGTTTTTCCTACTCATAAGGCTTTTCGGAATTTCGCCCCTGCTGTAATTGCCACGCAGGCAGGCCCGTTTTTTAACGTGGTAGCTGATCTCCACGTTTCTTAAGTATTTTAAAGGGGTAAGTGCTATTGTTACCGGATAATCGTTCAGGCTTATTTATATTTTAATCAAAGATTAATTATTAACCATTAATTACAATGCAAGTTAGCTGGGCTAAATAAATTTCGGCATAGTGATAACACCCTTTTTAAAGGGGTTTTATAAGGGGGATATAAACAAGGTATAAATACGGTATTGAGCCGTTTATTTAACGGGGATGTAATTAGAAGAGCAAAAGAGAATGATTGCAGTTACGTAAGAATTTAGTAATCCGACAGCGGTATCGGGTATTTATTTGTTGTTTAGTTAGATCATATAGAATATGGCAAGTGCGTTACACCATACCGTGTTTGGCTGGCAATAGATTTATCTCTTGGTTTTATTTTTTTACAAAACGCATTATGACAATATCGCCTGATATAAAGGTCAGCGTATTATCGCTGCTTATTGCCCAGCGGTTTACTTTCTGTAGTGTTCCTATAAATACATTTTCACCGTTGCCCGGGCACATCATCCTGGTCATGGCCATTGGCTGGGTAAAGTCCATTTTATTACCATCAATTTTTAACGGGCCATTAAAATTATTACAGCCTGTGTTACCAAACACTTTATTATTGGTTATATCGAATTGAATAACAGGTTTTTTGACCGAGTATAAAGTATCAAACGAAGCACCGGGACTCGAAATATAATTAAGCTCCCAACTTCCCGCCAGTTTTGACGCGTCGGTTGTAGTGGCCGATACTTTTTTAGCGCTATGGCATGCCATCAATAAACCACAGCCAACTAATGCTGCAAAAAATATACTTTTCATAATAGATTGATTTTTTTAATAAGTTAACCAGGGAGGGTAAACGTGGAGAGCCGTTTATCAGGCTTACCGGATATTTTTTGTCGATTGTATCTGGCCGAACCTAAATTGCGGTCATTAAGGTACTAAAATCTTAAGAAAAAAACGAAAAATGCCTATTATATCATACACTTTTTGCTTAAATAAACGCTAAACACCCGCCCGTCTGCTTCACATTTGTTACAATACAACACATTAGCGCTTTGGCTTCATAATTGATTTAATCACTAATACATTCAAAATACATCTACCATGAAAAAGATAAAAATATTGGTTTTAGCGTGTGCTCTATGTTTTGGAGTATCCGCTGCATTTGCGCAGGTAAGCGTAGGTATATCGGTAGGTATAGCGCCTCCGGCTTTACCTGTTTATGTTCAACCCGAATGCCCTGTTGATGGCTATCTATGGCAACCGGGCTATTGGGCTTATGATCCTTCCGACGGTTATTACTGGGTACCGGGTGTATGGGTTGCCCCACCCAATCCCGGCTTATACTGGACACCTGCCTATTGGGGTTATGAAGGTGGCTCTTATGGTTTCCACATTGGTTACTGGGGCCCGCACGTAGGTTTTTATGGCGGTATTAATTACGGCTATGGTTACGGCGGCGTAGGTTTTTATGGCGGTGGATGGTCAGGCGGTCATTTCCGTTATAATACGGCAGTAGTAAACGTCAACAGAACCGTGGTACATAACACTTATGTAAACCGCACCGTTATTGTTAACAATAACAACCGCACCAGCTTTAATGGCCCGGGTGGCGTAACCCGCCGCCCCAATGCGCAGGAACAATCTGCAATGAGGGAACGTCATGTGCAACCTACGTCACAACAGCTTTCGCATCAGCAGGCAGCGAGCCATAACAGAAGCCAGTTTGCATCTGTAAACCATGGCAAGCCCGCAGCAGCTGCAATGAACCGTGTTAATGGTAAATCATTTAATTCAACCGGCAGAACAGTAAGTGCAGCTGCAATGCAACATAACAATGCCGCCGCAGCTGCCCGTCAGGCAAATGTGCATCATAACAACGCGGCCCGTCCGGTTAATCACCAGGCTGCTGTAAAACCGCAGGCACATACACAATCGCATGCAAATAATATGCAGGCTAATCATCAGACAGCTGCAAAACCGCACACACGTACCAATAACGTGCAGGCTAATCATCAGCAAGCCCGTCCGCAGCAGCAACATGCCGCCGTTCAACATGTACAAGCCCGCCCGCAGCAACACGTTCAGCAGCAACATGCCACTGTTCAACATGCACAACCGGTACAACATGCAGCTCCGCAACCAAGGCCTCAACAACAACAGGCCCGTATGCAGGAGCCACAACATGCACCGCAACCGCAGCAGCAACATGCTCAGGCCAGGCCGCAGCAACAACACGGCGAAAAACACAAATAATTATAAAATAACAACAGCAGAAAACCCGCTTCTTTCGTAGGCGGGTTTTTTGTTATTGAGGCTATAGTTCTCCGCCTTGTGTCATTATACCATTAGAATTACATTAAATTTTCACTTTTTTACGCCATTAGTTAAACTTTACCGTTTAATTAGCCTCATATACGGTATTAATTAAAAACATAAAATGAAACTTTTTACAAGAATATTTATTCCGCTTTGCGTACTGCTTTTTGTAGTTACCAAAACAAATGCTCAAATAAGTGTTAGCATCAGCGTTGGCACGCCTCCTCCGGCACTACCTGTTTACGTTCAACCCGCCTGTCCAACAGATGGTTATTTATGGGTTCCCGGTTATTGGGCTTATGATGATGACGATGGATACTATTGGGTACCTGGTGTATGGGTAGCCGCTCCACAACCAGGTTATTTATGGACCCCTTCTTACTGGGGTTATGAACATGGCGTTTATGGTTTTCATGCCGGATACTGGGGTGCTCACGTAGGTTATTACGGTGGCATTAATTATGGCTATGGCTATGGTGGCAGTGGTTTTGTTGGCGGAGGCTGGTCAGAGGGTCATTTCCGTTACAACACAGCTGTCGTAAATGTAAATACCACCGTAGTTCATAACACTTATATTGATAAAACTGTAATTGTTAACAACACTACCGTGGTAAATAACCGCACCAGCTTTAACGGGCCAGGTGGTGTAACCGCACAGCCCCGCCCCGAAGAGCTGGCGGCCATGCGCGAACAACACATCCAGGCCACAAACGACCAGGTATCGCATCAGCAGGCGGCAAGTAAAGACAGGAGCCAGTTTGCTTCGGTAAATAACGGACATCCGGCAGCTGTGGCCATGAACCATGTAGGCGGCCATCCGTTTAACGAGCAGGGTCATACTGCCACCGGATCAACTTTGGGCCATTATAATGCAAATAGATCAAACCCAAATCCCGGAGGCCAGGGAAATGCCAATGCAGGTAATACCAACCATCCGGCAAATAATCAGCAACACAACCAGGCCCAGCCACAACAGCAACACAATAACAACCAACAACATGGTCAGGGCCAGCAGCATAGCCAGCAGCACCAGCATGGCGGAGGTCAAAAACCACCTAAAGAAAAGCACTAATTATGCTATTGCTAAATAAGTTATAAAAGAAAAACCCGCCTGATCATCAGCGCGGGTTTCTTTTTATACTGTTTTAATTTTTTTAATTCATCCTGTAAGGGGCAACCAGGTAAAATTCCGGAATCTGGACATTAAACAGTGAGTTATCAATCATTCTCGACATTTGATACTCGCCTTTCATACTTCCCATATCGGTTTTTAAATTGCATCCTGAAACATACTCGTGGGTATGTCCGGGTTCAATTACCGGTTGTTGTCCAACAACACCTTCGCCCTCAACTTCTCTTTTTGCGCCATTAGAATCAAAAATATACCAATGACGGCTTAACAAACGCACTGCATAATTCCCCATGTTCTCTATGCTCACCTTATATGCAAACATAAAATGATCATTTGCCGGGTTCGAATATTCAGGCTGGTAAATTGTTTCTACCGAAACCTTAACACCATCTGTAATAGTAGTAACCATATAAAGATCTCTTTTTTTCAAATATATAATATACAGTCAAATATCAAGCCATTTCTCAACAAAATATTTGCCGCTTTTATTTAGATTAACATCTTGCCATCAAAGCCTTAGGTGTGGTTTAGCTTCACCTGAAACGTCGCATTCAGGCTAAAGATTCTGCTTCTGCATAGCGTGGATTTTGGCTCACTTCGTCCAAAATTTCCATTACTTCTGCCAAATTGCCCGCTGTTACCAGGCGCATGCGGTATTCTTTAAAGTTTTCAATGCCTTTAAAGTAGTTGGAATAGTGTCTCCGCATTTCAAAAATGCCTGTTTTGGGACCTTTCCACTCAATTGATTTTTGCAAATGCGTGGTACAGGCGTCAATACGCTCGGCTATGGTGGGTTTTTCCAGGTATTCGCCGGTTTTAAAGTAGTGTTTAATCTCTCTGAATATCCACGGATAACCTATTGCAGCCCGGCCAATCATCATTCCATCAACACCAAACTCCATGCGCCATTCTGCCGCCTTTTGTGGAGAATCAATGTCACCATTACCAAAAATGGGGATTTGTATCCTCGGATTTTTCTTTATTTCTCTTATTAGCGCCCAGTCGGCAACGCCCTTATACATTTGCGAGCGGGTACGGCCATGAATGGTCAGCGCCTTTATGCCCACATCTTGTAAACGCTCGGCAACTTCATACACATTTTTGGTATTGTCATCCCAGCCCAGTCTGGTTTTTACGGTTACCGGCAGGTGAGTTGCCTCAACAACAGCTTTGGTCATGGCAACCATCTTATCAATATCCTGTAGTAAACTGGCGCCGGCACCACGACAGGCTACCTGTTTAACCGGGCAGCCATAGTTAATGTCCATCAGGTCGGGTTTGGCAAGGGTAGCTATTTCGGTAGCCTCGCGCATATGGTCAATATCGCTGCCAAATATCTGAATCCCTATAGGACGCTCGTACTCAAAAATATCCAATTTTTGACGACTCTTTGCTGCGTCACGAATCAATCCCTCTGATGAGATAAACTCTGTATACATCATATCCGCACCGTTCTTTTTGCACACATAACGGAACGGCGGATCACTCACATCCTCCATCGGTGCCAATAACAGTGGGAATTCCCCTAAATCAATATTTCCTATTTGTACAGACATGCCTTATCTTCGTGGCAAAATTACGAATTTTAAGCGGGATGATAAATACACCATACAAAGACTTAGAAAAGCATGACAATCAATTACATCCCTCGCTGCAGTTTTTAATTTTCATTTGCATCTTTTTGGTAATACTGATTGTTGGGAATGTATTGGGGGCCGGGTTGATAACGGCTCTTTATGGCGTTAAAACATTTACTGCACTAAGCACTTTAAACCCGGCCACACCACATATTATAAATGCGCTGTGGATACTGCAAACAGTTGGCACTACTTTTCCTATACTGGCGGCACCTGTGTTTTTTTCGTTCGTAATTGTACGCGATCCCGGCAACTATCTTAGGGCTAATTTCCGTTTTCCATGGGGTTTGTTGTTTATTACGGTGTTAATTATGCTGCTATCAAACCCGGTAATTGAGGTGCTATCAAACATCAATCAAAAACTAAAGTTGCCGCATGCTTTAAATGGCATGCAGCAATGGATGGAAAGCAGCGAAAAAGACGCCCAGCAAATTACAGACGCTATGCTAAAAATGAACACCATATGGAGTTTGATATTCGATGTATTGTTTATTGGTTTAGTACCTGCCATTGTTGAAGAATTTATGTTCAGGGGCACGCTGCAAACCATTTTCTTAAAGTGGACCAAAAACAGCCATGTTGCCATTTGGATAACTGCCATTTTGTTCAGCGCTTTTCACATGGAGTTTTTTGGATTTTTACCAAGGCTGATGTTGGGCCTGTTATTTGGCTATTTTGTAGTTTGGACGGGCAGCATATGGCCAGCAGTTTGGGCGCATTTTTTAAATAACGGCCTCGATGTGGTATTAACCTACCTGGCGCAGCACAAGCTGATTAACATCAACCCCGACGACACACATGTGTTTAATAATGTAGCCTATATAAGCAGCGCCATAATTTTATTTGCACTGATGCTTATTTATCGGCGACTGGCTTTAGAAAAACAACTGACCGACGAAGGGTAAAATGGAGAAAAATTGGATAAAAATTTTCGCATCCACCAATTATTACCAGGCCGAAATGGTAAAACAGGCCCTTGTTGGCCATCAGATCGGCTCGGTTTTGATAAACAAACAAGATACAACTTATCGCGCTTTTGGCGTAGTTGAAGTTTATATTCACCAGGAAGATTTTAGCAATGCTATTGAGATTATCATCCTCAACCAAATTAATTTATGAAGACACGTGCCATTACCGGCTTTTTCTTTATTATTGTTATGCTGGCCTCCGTACTGCTGGGGCAATACGTATTTAGCGCATTTTATTTGTTGGTATGCATTTTATGCCTGCACGAGTTTTATAAGCTTATTGCTCAAACCGGTATAAGGCCAAATATGCAGGCTGGTATGCTAAACGGTATTTTATTATTTGCCTTTTTGGCCTTGCAATACTATACCGATAAATCAACAGGGCATTTTTTGTTGGCGCTACTGCCCTTTTCCATGTCGCTTATTTTTATTCAGGAGCTATATAAACCGTCGCCGGCACCGTTTACCAATATTGCGTTTACCTTTTTGGGGATAATTTTTACCGTATTGCCTTTTAGTTTTTTCCATTCAATGGCATTTGTAAAAGGCAGTTTTAATTTTCACTTCCCGCTTGCGTTTTTATTAATTCTGTGGACAAATGATACTGGGGCATATTTAACCGGTAGATTTTTCGGACGGACTAAGCTTTTTGAACGCCATTCACCTAAAAAAACATGGGAGGGCTTTGTGGGTGGGGCATTGCTGGCTGTAGGTACTGCAACTATTATTTCGCATTATTTTTCCGATGTACGTTGGATGCAATGGGCCTCGATGGCCGTTTATATAAGCCTAATCGGCACTTTTGGCGATTTGGTTGAATCTATGTTTAAACGAAGCATCAATATAAAAGACTCAGGGGGTATATTACCGGGTCACGGTGGGCTTTTAGACCGTTTTGATGGCCTCTTACTTTCGGCACCGCTTGTTTTTGCTTTCTTCTATTTATTTTTTATTGTCTAATTTTGCACCATCAATCAATAATATTTTAAATGACCATCCATAAAGAAGGATATAGCTCCCTTGCCATTTGTATACTGTTCATATTTGTTTTGAACGCTGTAATACAGTTTTATTTTCCAGAGGCACTTGTTGTTAAATGGATAGTCTACATCCTTTCGTTTGTTCTTTTTGTAATTATTGTACAATTTTTCCGCAGCCCGTCTATCAAAATAGAAACCGACGAGAAAGCAGTGCTTTGCCCAGCCGATGGTAAAGTTGTGGTAATTGAAGAAACTGTAGAAACCGAATATTTTAAAGATAAAAGGATACAGCTATCGGTATTTATGTCGCCAATAAACGTGCATATTAACCGTAACCCAATTGCGGGCGTGGTTAAATATTTTAAATACCATCCTGGTAAATACCTGGTGGCCTGGCACCCAAAGTCAAGTACCGAAAACGAGCGTACTACTATTGTTATTGAAAACAGCAATGGTGTTGCGGTTTTATTCCGCCAGATAGCTGGAGCGCTTGCACGTCGTATTGTATGGTATGTAAAAGAGGGTGATAAGGTAGATCAGGGTGCACAATTTGGCTTTATAAAATTTGGCTCGCGTGTGGATGTATTTTTACCGCTTGGAACAGAAATTAAAGTTGAACTGGGCCAGGTAGTAAAAGGCGGACACACAGTACTTGCCGAACTCCCTGCAAAAGCAATCTCCAAAAAACAAGATGCATCCGATGCTTTTGACGCCGTTGCCGCGGCAAGACCGGTGAAAACAACGGTTAAGAAAAGTGTTTAAAAGATAATCTTTAAGATAATAAGGAAAGCGCCGGTGTTATGTCGGCGCTTTTTTATTTCTGTAACAAAAATCGCGCTTTTATCGTTTCAATTACCTAAACCAATAGCGTAATCTAAGTTTTACATAATTATTTCAGCAAACACCTGTTTATCAGCGTCAAAAAAACCAATATGTGCCCGTTATCTGATAATCTTATGACTGGATAAATTGCCGTCTAATGGCTATTTTTTTTGTTGGCAGCTATATGATATAACGTTCTTTTTGGTAGAGATGGAACTATCACCCGGCAGAAATCGACCATCTCGATCTGCTGAAGATTATCTACCTGCAAATCTCATAATATTAAATGTCAGATAATCTGACATTCGGTAAAAACACCTGACTTACCACTAATTTTCAATCAATTCTTTCGCGTTAACCAGCTCATTATAAATGCCATCCCAAAGGAGTATGCGTTTTTCGAGTGCGGTTATTGACGCCGCAGCTATTTCTTCCCATTTTTGAGTGTCGTTACCGCAAAGCTCGGCTGTCATTTCCAGCGCCAGATGGCTGTGGTGGTCGCCATCAACCTCAATATGCCTATCGAGGTAATACTTAAATTGTGAAACCTGTCCGGGGAATTTGAGGTTAAGGTCATTCACAATGGTCAAAAACATATAAGGGATCAGATCTTCCCTGCCGAAAGTAAAAACGGCCGCCTGCAAATGTGCTTTTCCGCTGTTTATAATGTCAAATGTATAGTCCACAAATTCACGTGCAGCTTCTGGGATAGCAGCCGTAGTAAAAGCGGAGTTAAGATTACCCTCACTTTGAAGAGCATCTATAAAATTCAGGAACATAACCGGATCAGCACCACATTGTTGCATCGCATCCAGATACATTTCGTAATGGCTTTTACGCACACCTTCAGCGTCAATGTCTGATTCTTCGCCAGTTACAATTTCATTAATTAAATAACGGGTATTAGCGTTGCCAACCGGGAACCAGGGTACATTGGTACAGGTTAAATTTTGCTGTAAACCTTTCAACAGCGACATAAAATCCCAAACGGCGTAAATATGATAATTCATAAAAACCCCAAGGTCATCAATGTTTTTTATTACGCTGTAAACTTTATGATTAACTATCTGCTGCCTTAAAGGTTCAATGGCATCCTGTATCTTCTTAATGTGCTCGTTCATCTGCTTCCTGATATTTTTCGGCCGCAAAGGTAAAATTTTGAACGAATCTGCTTGTAATTATTACGTACTAAACTGTTTACTATGCGTTAATTATGAGAATAACATGACGGGCTTCATTCTTTTAAACACCAGGGGAATAAATCTAAACGTATGTTTTTCTTTTCAAAACGCTTGCTATTAATTCACTTTATATTGAATGATTAAGGCTTTTCCATTTGAGGGGGCAGCTAAGTATTTTGTTAATCAGCCATTTACAAATTATCGCAAATAAACATACCTCATAATATCGGCAGAAATTGTAGTAAAATATGTGATTTGAAATGGGAAAGTAAAATTATAACAACCTTATTATTAAGTTATTATTTTTTATCATTATTAATTATATTTGTTTTGATTTGATAAAGCGGCCATTTACAGCCCTTGTTTTACTTTTATTTGAACCTAAGCTGTTTGTCTGCTAAATTTTGTTTTCCTGAGGATATTAAACTACAACCGGGATAATTTAACCCCGGGGATTAATTAAATTTATGAAGAACTTTATTTACTGGATACTGGTAATGCTCGGCCTAATCTCAACTGTTGCCATTGGGATGATCATCATTGGATGGGCATTTAACAAACCATTTTAAATTCTGCTACACCAGACTCGACTGCATTTCCCTACTTCGCCGTGAATCAGGCACTTATACAGGCTGCATTTTATCAATCAAATGACACTTCTTTGTCTTGTTTTAGGTAATTTTGCCTTAAGAATATGACAATCACCAAAGAACAAGTTTTACAAGCACTGGGCCATGTTGAAGAACCTGATTTAAAAAAAGATCTGGTTACGCTCAACATGATACAGGATATACATATTGAGGGCACACGGGTTAGTTTTTCGGTTATATTAACCACGCCTGCCTGCCCCTTAAAGGCGATGATTGAAAATGCTTGCCGCAATGCCATCCTGCATTTTATCAGCAAAGATGCTGAAATCAACATTAACATGACTTCGCGTGTTACCACGCAAAAAAACACCGGCGTACCCGGCGTAAAAAACATTATTGCCGTTGCTTCCGGTAAAGGAGGTGTAGGTAAATCGACGGTATCTGTTAATCTTGCTCTTGGTTTGGCCAAAACAGGTGCAAAAGTGGGGCTTATTGATGCTGATATCTATGGCCCGTCAATACCCATTATGTTTGGGCTTGAGGGCGAAAGGCCAAAAGCCAGTGAGGTTGATGGTAAAACCCGCATTCAACCCATTGAAAAATATGGCATCAAGCTATTATCAATAGGTTTCTTTACCGATCCAAACCAGCCCGTGCCATGGCGCGGACCAATGGTATCAACCGCGGTAAAACAACTCTTTAATGATGCCGACTGGGGCGAGCTTGACTACCTCATTGTTGATTTGCCACCCGGCACAGGCGATATACACATCACAGTTACCCAAACATTTCCTGTAACAGGCGCAGTGATTGTAACCACACCGCAAAACGTAGCGCTTGCTGATGCTAAAAAGGGAATCGGTATGTTTATGATGAATGCCATTAATGTTCCGATACTGGGTATTATTGAAAACATGGCCTATTTTACACCTGCCGAGCTGCCCGAAAATAAATATTATATCTTCGGACAAGGGGGCGGTAAGAAATTAGCAGCACAACTGGATGTTCCTTTTCTGGCCGAAATTCCGCTGGTGAAGGGTATAAGTGATTCTGGCGATGCAGGCAAACCCATTGTGTTGGAAGATAATAGTATTATGGCCAATGCCTTTATTGAAATGGCCAAAAAAGTAGCGCAACAGGTAGCCATTTGTAACGCTAATGCTATAAATAGCACTACTTTGGTAAATAATTAATAACTTTACTTCTACAAATTGGTACAAATGAGTTTATTAGATCAGGTTGAAACCGCTTTAGATACTATCAGGCCGTATTTACTTACTGATGGTGGCAACGTTTCAGTAGAAGAAATTACCGCCGATAACGTGGTAAGGCTGAAACTGCTTGGTTCATGCGGATCATGCCCAATGAGCATTATGACACTAAAAGCCGGTATTGAAGAGGCAATTAAAAAAGCTGTTCCGGAAATAACCGGAGTGGAGGCAATAAATTTAACTGATATTGACGATCCTAACGCAGTGCTGCCCGAAAACCTGAGGTAGTGTTAAGTTTTGTTAAAATACTTTTTGTGTTAAATCAATAAGCTATTTTTGTTTTAAGATTTTAACCCCTATTTAAGATTGAACCCTATAAAATAAGCTGATTAGTAGATGAAGAAGTTAATTGGCGCCATATTTTTAACCATACTTACCGTAACTGCTTTCGCTCAAAAGCAGGAGAAACCCATTGTGCAGTTTACCGGTATAATACATAATGCAGATAGTACAAAAGTAACCGTGCCTTATGTTAGCATTGTGAACCTATCCCATAAAAGCCAGGTTTTCCTTTCCAATTACCAGGGCTTCTTTTCGTTTGTGGCACATGAACAGGACACTATCCGCTTTTCATCGGTAGGCTATGCTTCGGTAACAGTAGTCATTCCGGCAAATTTACCGGCTAAGAGCTATGTAACACAGGTAGCGCTTAAACCACAGATTGTTAATCTTCCTGTTTTCCGCGTTTTTCCGTGGGCAACTACCGAAGAATTTACCAAGGAGTTTATCTCCATGAAGCTTGCTGATGACGACCTGGCAATAGCCGAAAAGAATGTCAGCGCCTCATCCATTTCCTCATTGGAGCGTACGCTGAGGAGAGACGGTCCGGAGATAGGCAGCTTCCAGGATTTTCATAATGATGTCTTAAATTCGCACTCCATCACCAACCCACTGTTAAATCCATTTAACTGGGGCAGTCTGATCAAAGAGATCGCCGACGGTGATAAGTCGCGAAGCAGTATATCAAACAGCTCGCCGAGCAGCACAGAAGGCAATTAACCCTTAAAAACAAAAAAGATAAAAGAACAGCCTTAAATCAACTTTTCTCTTATCTTAATTAACCACCGTTTATCCTACCTTTATACCCCCAAATCCATATGGACTATGGACTATGGACTATGGACTATGGACTATGGACTATGGACTATGGACTATGGACTATGGACTATGGACTATGGACTATGGACTATCTCCCCTTCTTAACTGCCGGGAATTTCATTTTATATTCTACATCAACAATACCCTTCGAAATATCGTTAAGCTTTTTCTCAATAAGGCGTTTACGCAACGGGCTTAACTTATCGGTAAACAACTTGCCCTCAATGTGATCATATTCGTGCTGAATAACGCGTGCCGCCATCCCTTTAAAAGTTGCTTCATGATGTTTCCAGCTTTCATCATAATAAGAAAGTTTAATAACCGGGCAGCGATAAACATCTTCCCTTATATCCGGTATACTTAAACAGCCTTCGTTAAAAGCCCATTCTTCGCCGGTTTCATCCAGCATCTCGGCGTTTATAAAAACTTTTTTAAAATCCTTTAAGCTCGCATCATCATCATCAAAAGGCGTGGCATCAATTACAAACAAACGCATAGAAAGGCCAACCTGCGGGGCAGCTAAACCTACTCCATGAGCAGCATACATGGTTTCGAACATATTATCAACCAGTTCTTTGATATTTGGATACTCGTCGGGCTCAATAGCTGTAGCCTTCTTTCTTAAAACAGGATCGCCGTATGCTATAATAGGATATTTCATTTATTAATATGATGTGCTTTTAGTTTTGCCGGTTATTAGGAAGTATTATCTCCTAATAATTTAAAGTACAAAAATACAGGAATATTATTTAGGCTCAAACAGCAATGTTACCAACCTGTCGGTATCAAAAATTTCATTACTTATTTCTAACAATTGATCGGCAGTTACCGCGTTAATTTTGTCGAAAACCTGCTGTAGGCTGTCTACATAATTAAAATCAATCAGGCTTTTAGCCATCGAAATAATCAGGCCCATCCGGCTTTCTTCGGCCAATGCTATTTGGCCAATAAATTTTTCTTTAGTTTGATGCAATTGCAGGGTGCCCAATTTTTGCTCTCGCAGCTTTTTCAGTTCTTTATGAACAAGCTTTGTTGCCTTTTCAGTTTTTTCACTATCGGTGCCAAAATAAATAGAAAATATGCCCGTATCGGTTAGTGCCGTGTAGTTAGATTCAATGGTGTAGGCTATGCCGTATTTCTCTCTTATCTCCAGATTAAGCCGACTGCTCATGCCCAGGCCACCCAGCATATTGTTTAAAAGCAACAAACCCGTTTTATGCTTATGCCCCGAAGCATACGCCTGATTGCCAATAATGCAGTGGCTTTGTGATATCGGTTTTGTAAAAATATAGTTACCTTTTGTATTTAAACCGGGGGTTAAACGGTGCTTTTTTGAGTCGTTGGCAGGCACCGAACCAAAGTATTTTTCGGATAGTTTAACTACTTTTTTGAAATCATAATCGCCAAAAACAGCAAAAACCATCTCCGATGTATTGTTATTTGCCAGCATAAAATCCTTTATATCCTGGCTGTTTAGCTTGCCTACCGTCTCTGGCGTACCCAATATGTTCTCCCCAATGGGATGATCCTTAAATAAAAGACACTCAAAATCATCCTGAATAGCTTCTTCCGGCTGATCAAGATACGACGCTATTTCATCCAAAATAACGCCTCTTTCCTTTTCCTGTTCGTCCTCCGGAAAGGTTGAATGGAACAAAATATCTTCAAAAAGGTCAATTGTACGCTCCAGGTGCTGATTTAACAACGATGCGTGTATGCAAGTATATTCCTTTGTAGTATAAGCATTTAAGTCAGCCCCCACCAGTTCCAGACGGTTTAAAATCTGGTTGGTACTGCGTTTCTCCGTTTCTTTAAACAACAAATGTTCAATAAAATGCGCCAGGCCTGTTTGGTGTTCAAGCTCATCGCGCGAGCCGGCATTTATAATAAAACAGCAATGTGTTATAGTTGATGGCGCATGCTTGAAAAGTATCCTGATGCCATTGGATAAAGTATAAACCTGATAATCTGTCATGTAGGCCGCAAAGATAGGGTTTTCAGTCGGAAAGCATTGAAATGCGCGGGCCCAAAAGTCATACAGAGGGCATTTTTATAACAATGGGTTTTGAAACCCATCGTTATGCCATTGCAACGAGGCAACTTGTATTCTTTCGCGCATCATGCCATGGGCAGCTACATTCCGACTTTTTTTTTAAATTAGTAGTATGAAAACAAAAATTGCTGACCTGGAGTTTACACCACTCATAAAAGCGAAGGATATAGAGGAGCGCACCAAGGCAATCGGACTGCAGCTAAGTGAAGATTATAAACATTGCATACCGGTATTTGTGGGCGTATTAAATGGCAGCTTTTTGTTTATAGCCGATTTGATTAAACAAATTGATATTCCCTGCGAAATTACTTTCACCAAACTCGCATCCTACTACGGCGGTACCAAAAGCAGCCTCAAAATACGCGACGATATCGATTTTACTGTAGATATTAAAGGCCGCGAAGTTATTATTATTGAAGACATTGTTGATACCGGCAACACCGCTCATTACCTGCTCGAAAAATTAAAAGTAAAGCAACCGGCCTCTATAAAACTTTGCTCCCTGTTGCTAAAACCACATGCCCTGCTCAAAAAAATTGACGAACTTAAATACGTAGGCTTCGAAATTGAAAATGAGTTTGTAGTAGGCTACGGTCTCGACTATAAAGAAATGGGTAGAAATTTGAAGGATATTTATAAGAGGGTGAAGTAATTTTTGATTTCGAAAGTCGGAAGTTCGATTTCGGATTTATTTCCTACTGTGATCTCTGAATTGTCAATCTAAACCAATTAGAGAATTAGAGAAATAAATGAAGATGCTTAAGTGTGCGCTATCATTAGTAGCTATTTTCTTTCTGTCAAATACTGCATTTTGTCAGCAGTCGGATACTACTATTATTTATTTAAAAAACGATCTCAGAGAGCCGCGCGGCTTCAGGCAGGTAGCAACTTTAGATAGTGCTGATTTTATTAGGGTGATACTTCCTACTTATTCAACCAATGATAGAATCAGCGTTCAGGAGTTTTATAAAAACGGCAACCTTAAACTTACTGCCAAATATGATAAGTTTTATAATCGAACAGGAGCGAGCACGCCAGATGGAGATTGTGTTACTTACTTTGAAACCGGAAAAAAGAAAAGCATTACACATTATGCAAACGGCCAAAAAGAGGGTGATGAATATTTATTTTATCCGGACGGATCTATTTATTGTAATATAAAGCACATCGCTAAAATAGGCGAATATTTGAACAAAATTGTAAACTGGGAATGTCATGATAAAAAAGGGACCATAACGTGTAATGCAAGGAATGGAATTTGGACGCTTTATGATGCTAACTTTTTTGTTGTTCTACAAGGCCAGGTCATAAATGGCTCATTCGAGGGAGATTGGCATGGACAAACAAATTCAAAGGATTCTACAAAATACATTTATAAATTCCATAGGGGCTTATTTGTATCGGGCATTGGTTATGATGCAGCGGGTAAGCCATATCCGTTTTTGAAAGCTTCAGACCCCCCTTTTTACAAAAAAGATGCCGTTGTTTTTATGGAGTTGGTTCGGAGTCATTTAAAAACCCCGCGGGACAAGGATGGAAAAAAAATAGATTTAAACAATGCCTTCCTTTCCTTCGTTATCGAAAAAGATGGAAGTCTTAGTGATCCACAAATTATCGGCTACGACGACCCCAAAATTACAGACGCCTTAAAAGATGCTTTAGCGAAATGCAAAGGCTGGTATCCAAGAATATATTATGGAATTCCGTTAAGGTCAAAGATAACTATACCATTCAAAGAAATTGGTGAGTTTTCGGGTAATTCTTACATTACAAAAATTGAGTACCATGAAGATATACTTGGTTTTTAGATTGCTTTATTGCGGGTTATATTTGCAAACGCCAATTAAATCAAATTCCGGTTAACATGTTAAGATACTTTTTATTTACTGCCATTGCCCTTCTAATAATAAACCACGCAAAATCTCAGGAAACAGGAACTATGACTTTCTATTTTAAAACAATCAATGGCAAAGATTTCCCTATAAGCAACGCAGATAATGCAGACTTTATTCGCGTCATACTGCCCCCCCAACAGGGAGAAAATGATCCAAGTATCAAAGAGTATTATAAAGACGGTAAAATAAAGCTGATCAGCAAAACCGACTATAAATATTTCTCATCATTTAGTGAACCAAACATGATGTTATATGATGACTTCATTAGCTTTTATCCAACCGGCAGAAAAAAAGATGTTGGCAAGCATGACTCTACCCCCCTGTCATTTGATGAATATCAATACTTTCCTAATGGAACACTGTATTCGTACACAAAATACACAACACGATATAACAGTAAATTCACAAACCAATACATTGAATGCCGTGACACTACCGGTGCCGTAATTTGCGAAAACGGCAACGGGAAATGGAACACCTATGATTACGCCTTCAAAAATGTTCTTTTGAGCGGAGCGATCGAAAAGGGGGTCCAGGAGGGCGAATGGTCTGGATCAGAGACACATTACGATACAATTAAATATTCGTATAAGTACGTTTATAAACATGGAAAACGGCTTAGTTCAACGGGATTTGACAAATCAGGACGAGAATATCCATTTATGTATGAAACTGTAATGGCGAAATACAAAGAAGGCGCCATAAACTTTTTAGACCTTTTTGTTGATCATATAAAAACACCTAGAGATGCGAACGGAAAGAAAATGTCGCTGGATTCGATTTATGTATCATTCATTGTCGAAAAAGATGGGCGTCTTACCAATTTGCAAAGCATTGGCAATGTTGATCCATTATTAAAAGAAGCTTTAGCCACAGCCCTCGCAAAAAGTCCCAATTGGACGCCCACAAAGTTTTGGGGTATTCCATTACGTACAAAAGTTATATTTCCTTTAAATGATTTTAAGGCGACCGATTCACCTAATAGAAGTATGCTATTCCGGATAGAACCAATTGAAAGATAATTAACTTTATTGGCCGCAGAATAGGCCTGCCTAGAGATTGCTTTATTCTTCGATTTCTATGATTTAGACAATCAGCAAAAAAGGCGCCCAATTGAGCGCCTTTAATATATTTTGTAATTAAAATCAGCTTATACTGTTTCAGCTTCTAAAGCCATTTGCTCATCAACCAGGATACGGCCGCAATGTTCGCAAACAATAATCTTTTTGCGCTGACGGATATCAGACTGGCGCTGAGGCGGGATCTGGTTAAAGCAACCTGAACATGAATCGCGTTGGATGGTTACTACTGCCAGGCCATTTTTTGCATTTTGACGCAGGCGGGTGTAAGCAATTAACAAACGTTCTTCAATGTTTGCAGTAGCTTTCTCTGCTTGCCCGGTAAGTTCAGATTCTTCTTTCTGCGTTTCGGCAGTAATAGTGCCCAATTCCGCTTTTTTGGCGTCAAGGTCGGCTCTGCGTGAATCCAGGTCAGCAAGCGCTTTGTCATAGATACCGGTTTTTGAAGCGATTTCAAAGCCGTATTCGCGGATTTTTTTCTCACTTACCTGGATATCTAATCCCTGAATTTCAACTTCCTTTGAAATAGCGTCATACTCGCGGTTGTTTTTAACCTCATTGAGCTGACCTTCGTATTTTTTAATGTTAGCCTGTGCTTCCTTTATCAGGTTTTTACGGGTAACTATATCATCCTCCAAGTCATCCAGCTCGTTCTTTATTTTTTGTATACGGGTTTCAAGACCTGCAACATCATCTTCAAGGTCGGCAACCTCCATAGGTAATTCACCTCTAACCTGGCGAATTTTATCAATTTTGGTGTGGATGGTTTGTAGTTCGTATAAAGCTTTAAGCTTTTGTTCTACGGTTTGTTCCATTAAATAAAATATTTGACGGGGTTTGTATTTACTTCTGTTAAACGGACGGCAAAGTTAATAAAATTTTTCCGTATTATTTCATACAATAATTGTTGCGTAAATTGCTCACTTTCAAAATGTCCGATGTCGGCAATCATGATTTTTCCTTCGGCATCAAAAAACTCATGATATTTATAATCGGCGGTAATAAAAATGTCAGCTCCGGCAGCTACAGCCTGCTTTAGCAGGAAGCCTCCAGCCCCACCGCACACGGCCACTTTTTTTATCGGTCTGCCTGTAAAAGCAGTATGCCTTATCACATGAGCATGCATTTTTTCTTTCACGTGGCGTAAAAACACTTCTTCCTCAGCGGCAACTTCCAACTCGCCTATCATACCCGAGCCAACTTCCTGATTTTGATTAGTAAGGTTGTAAAGATCATAAGCCACTTCCTCGTAGGGGTGAGCCAGTATCAAAGCCGTTAAAATTTTGTTTTCTGCTACAGCCGGATATATCGTTTCAATACGGATTTCATTTTCGCGATGCAGCTTACCAGGCTCGCCAACGTAAGGATTGGTTTGTTCATTACCTTTAAAGGTGCCTACACCTTCGGCGTTAAAGCTTGTTTCACTGTACTTGCCAATATTACCGGCACCCGCCTCAAACAAGGCTAAGCGAACGGCATCTGCATTTGCCAGCGGAACATAAGTAACCAGTTTTTTAAGTAAATTATTTTTTGGCGCCAGGATGCGGCAATTTTTAAGACCTAGCGTTTGGCAAATACGTGCGTTTACACCGGTCATTACATTATCTAAATTGGTGTGAATGGCGTAAAGCGCTATATTATGGCGGATGGCTTTTTCTACCACACGCTCCACGTAGGTTTTGCCGTTAAACTTCTTTAATCCGCGGAAAACGATGGGGTGATGAGATATAATTACCTGGCAGTTGGTTACAATGGCCTCGTCAACAACAGCCTCGGTGCAATCCAGCGATATTAGCGCCTGGCTTATCTCCATATCGGGCCGACCTACTATTAAACCTGCATTGTCGTAATCTTCCTGGTAAGCCAGCGGCGCCAGACTTTCCAGGAAGGCGGTTAATTGGGATAGTTTCATATTAAATTAGTACAAATTTCTTTTTTGAGATTTTGTTTGAAAGACTTTCCAATTCTCTGATAGTTTCATTCAGTTGTTCGTATTCGTTTGCTAATAGTTCGGCATATCTGTCTCGTTCATAAATAAATTGCTTGTAAACGAACATTATTTGTTGTGTAAAAAATGTTAGAGTCTCTACATCATCATTACTAGGGTCCTTAGAATAAAACTCATTGAGAAAGGGCTCTAAATTAGCTAAGAAATCGTTAACGTCCGATAACTTTTCTTTCTTACTGACATACCATCTATTAAATAATTGATCTATAGAATATAAATGACTGGGTTTTTCAAATGGGGCCCTTTTGCCAAGTAAACAGTGCTTAGCTCTGTAGAACTCCCGTAAATAATTATTCCATTGATTGAATAATACTTGAAATTGATCAACCATATAATCCGCATTTTTATAAAACATTACTTGAAAGTCCGCAAGAAAATCTAAATCCACCATTAATTTTGTATAGTCTTCTGAATTATCTTTCTTTTTATCTTTCCGGTATTTTACAAATGCTTTAAATATTTTTTCTTGATTGAACGTTAATCTAGCTAGATGAAGACTTATTTGAGAAGGTCTTTTAAAATCAAAATTATCCAACTTTAACACCTCTGTCTTTTTTTCGTCGATCTCTGCAAGAAGTGTTTTAGAACTCTTTATACTGTTTTTGATCCATAACAGTACCGTTTCAGATGAAATCTTTATATCAAGTCGCTCTTTAACTCTATCTCTTAATATCGAAAATAGAAACCCAAATAAAAACGATAATAAAGGAACGGCAAATCCAAATATCAATGTCCACGTATCATATTCAACGCCAAATAAGCTTTTAATTTTAGGGGCAGGTTGTTTTTCAACAATGACGTGATATTGTTGATGAGAGGCCAAATTTGGTTTTTCCATGAATTTTGGATTAAGCTAATTAAATTCGGGAAAAGTTTTCTATTAATAAAATCAAATAATATCGTGGAAATTAAACCGCAATTTTAATTGCTGCAATAGCGAGGGGAAGTAAAGCGAACTCGAAATCAGCATACTGGCTGACTTCGAGAACCGGTTTTTTTGACAGGCGGGTTATTATTTAACTGCTACATCCGCAATCGCCAAAAGACATTATACGATTTCAATTTGCGACAGTTTGGTTGTTAAAATGGTCAATAATTTTATTGAGCCATTCGGGCAAACTGAAAGCTTTCGAAAGCTACTTTGCGGTTATATTCTTCAGCAAGCGTTCTGTAGTTTACTAAATCAACAACTGAACCCACAAGGCACAGGCCCGCGGTAAATAAATATAAAACGCCCATTCCTATTTGGCCGGTGATAAAACGCTGTAAGCCGGGAATTAAGCATAAACCAACCAAACAGAAAATAAGCATATCCTGAGGTGATTTTCTTTTGCTGGAATAATCCATGTAAAAATATTTTTTCTGATTATCGTTTAAATCGGCTATACCCTGTTGAATAAAGTTCATTTCTTCGGGAGTTATGCCCGGCAGTGCCATAAACGGGTTTTGATGCATGTCCATTGTTTTCGTTTTAAAGTGATTTTGTTTTTGATGATATAAATCTAAGATAATACAAAAACCTATGGTATAAAAAACTGGCTGTCAGTATAAAGATGTCGGTGAGCTATGGCATTGGGGCGGTGAAGGCTAATCTAAATGCTTTCCGTTTGCGCGAGGCCTTTAATGGGGTGCAGTCTCATCTTACCCAATTTATAAATACGATATAGCAAAATAATTAACGCCGGGATACCCAGCCAATGCGCGTGAAACGAACTTTTTATATCGCCATGAAACAAAAAAGCAATAGAGTGCCCCAAGCCGCACCCGGGGCACCAGTTAAAGCCTAAAAGCTTTAATGGGCATAAAGTAAAATGAGCTTGCGATGTTGGATTGCTTACGGCTAATGCTATTAGCGCTGATATCCAAAATACAAGCTCAAAATATTGTGCAAATAACCGCTTAATCAACCTTGTTGGGTTTGGACGTGAACAATACTGAAACACCCAATGAAAACAGGATACCTACCAGCAGCGCACCAAATACCCTACCCGAAAAATCCTGAATGGTACCTTCTTTGGCAAACTCATCAATATAAATAATGGCGGCAGCAACAGTTATTATACCGCCAATTAACAAAATTTTGAAACATTGAAATAAAGCCTCCAAAAATCCTATGTTTCCTTTACATTCATGATTGCGGTAACTCTTTAATCCAAAATATAAAACTATCAGCGGTATAAGCAAGGAGACAAATTCAATAGGTTTAACACCGCTGATCTGTGGCGAAAAGCCAAGCGCGCGCATAATAAACATCCACACTATACTTAACACGCCTATAATAAGGCCACATATAATTGCATTTTTCATGGTTTAAAATTGGTTAAGGTAATATACTCTATAATACTGTTATCGTACGGCTTACTTTATATTAAATTTAAATAATAAAGTAATTATAGCACCATATTGTTTGTAATATTTTTAAGCGGTTACTGATTCTTAGCCTTAGACCCCTTTTTTGCTTATATTTGCGGCGGTTTGAATATTCGTGATATTTTAGAACGATATAAAGCTGACGAACGGATAAAAGAATTGGCGCAAGCGTTAAATTCAAGTAAAAGTCCAAGAGTTCAGCTACGTGGTTTAGTCGGATCTGGTGATGCGGCCATCGCGGTAGCGTTATATTTTTTGCAGCACAAGCACATGGTATTTGTGCTGCCCGACAGGGAAGAGGCCGGCTATTTCCAGGCAGATCTGGAAAACCTCACCGGTAAAGAAATTTTGCTATTCCCTTCATCATACCGAAAACCATTTGAATTTACCCAGCCCGATAGCAGCAATGTACTGGCACGCGCCGAAGTGCTAAATGAGTTGAACCATTCTTCCGAGTTTGGCCAACTGATTGTTACTTACCCCGAAGCCCTGGCCGAAAAGGTGATTGACCGTGCATCCCTCGAAAAAAACACCCTCGAAATTGCTGTCTCCAATAAACTAAGCATTGATTTTATTAATGAGTTTTTGGTGGAGTATGCCTTTGACCGGGTTGATTTTGTTTACGAGCCGGGTCAGTTTTCTATTCGCGGGGGTATAGTTGATATTTTCTCCTTCTCGCACGAACTGCCTTACCGGGTGGAGTTTTTTGGCGATTTTATTGAATCGATACGCACTTTTGAGATAGAAAGCCAGCTTTCGGTTGAGCAAGTGAAGAGTATTACCATTGTGCCCAATGTACAATCGAAGTTTTTAACCGAAAACAATATTTCCCTGCTGGAATATGTGGACAGTGATACCCAGGTTTGGATAAAAGATGTACAGTTTACGCTGGATATTATTAAAACCGGGTTTAAAAAAGCAACAGAATTGTGGAAAGCATTATCGGTTGATGATAAAAATAAAAACCCCGATTGGATTGATCCTAAATTTGGTTTTACTGACGATAAGTTAATTGCCGACCAATTGCATGACTTTGCTTTGGTTGAGTTTGGCAAACAATTTTTTTACCAAACGGAGCATTCCATTCATTTTGATATGCGCCCCCAGCCATCCTTCAACAAGGATTTTAGTTTGCTGATACACAACTTTAAAAATAACGAGGCCGAACATATTGAGAATTTTATTCTAACAGATTCGGCCCGGCAGGTGGAAAGGTTGTACGCCATTTTAGAAGATCTGGATAAAACTGTAAAATTCACACCGGTAAGCATATCAATCCGTGAGGGCTTTGTTGACCGCGAGCAAAAGCTGGCCTGTTATACCGATCACCAGATTTTTGACCGCTATTATAAATACAAGCTTAAAAAAGGATACCAGCGTTCGCAGGCCATCACCCTAAAAGAACTCCGTGAGCTAAAACCGGGCGACTATGTTACTCATATTGACCACGGTATTGGCAAATATGCTGGGCTTGAAAAGGTGGAAGTGACCGGCAAAATGCAGGAAATGATACGTCTGGTTTATGCTGATAACGATTTGCTTTATGTAAATATTAACTCGCTAAACAGGATATCAAAATATAGTGGTAAGGAGGGCACCGTGCCCAGAATGAATAAGCTGGGTACCGATACCTGGGAAAAGCTGAAGAAAACCACAAAAAAAAAAGTTAAAGACATTGCCCGCGATTTAATTAAGCTTTATGCTTTGCGGAAATCGCAGCATGGCAATGCTTTTTCGAGAGATACCTATCTGCAAACCGAACTGGAAGCATCCTTTATTTATGAGGATACCCCTGATCAGGAAAAAGCCACCAACGACTTTAAAAGGGACATGGAATCGCCACATCCAATGGACAGGTTGATTTGCGGCGACGTCGGTTTTGGTAAAACAGAGGTGGCCATTAGGGCGGCGTTTAAAGCTGTGGCTGATAGTAAACAGGTGGCCATTTTGGTGCCTACTACTATTTTGGCAGCGCAACATTATAAAACATTTTCGGACAGGCTGAAGGGTTTCCCCTGCAATATTGATTATGTGAACCGGTTTAAATCGAGCAAACAGATTAAAGAAACACTGGAAAAGCTGAAAGAAGGTAAGGTAGATATTATTATCGGTACGCATCGCCTGGTGAGTAAGGATGTAAAGTTTAAGGACCTGGGCCTGATGATTATTGATGAGGAGCAGAAGTTCGGCGTATCAACCAAAGAGAAGCTGAAACAGATGCGCGCTAATGTGGATACATTGACCTTAACGGCAACCCCGATACCGCGTACGCTGCATTTTTCGCTGATGGGCGCCCGCGATCTTTCTATTATATCAACGCCACCGCCAAACAGGCAGCCCGTAGTTACCGAATTGCACGTGTTTAATGATACGCTGATAAAAGAGGCTGTCGAGCATGAGATAGACCGTGGCGGCCAGATATTTTTTATCCATAACCGGGTAAGTGATTTGCCGCAGCTGGGCGGTATGATACACAAATTGGTACCGAAAGCAAGAATAGGCATAGCGCACGGGCAATTGGAGGGCGATGCATTGGAAGATGTAATGCTGAAATTTGTGAATCATGAGTATGATGTACTTGTAGCTACCACCATTATTGAAGCCGGTTTGGATATCCCCAATGCCAATACCATTATCATTAACTATGCCCACATGTTTGGTCTGAGCGATCTGCACCAGATGCGTGGCCGGGTAGGGCGAAGTAATAAAAAGGCTTATTGTTATTTGCTTAGTCCGCCATTATCAACGCTTACCAGCGAGGCACGTAAACGTTTGAGTGCCATTGAAGAGTTCAGCGATTTGGGCAGTGGCTTTAATGTAGCCATGCGCGATCTGGATATCAGAGGCAGCGGTAACTTGCTTGGTGCCGAACAAAGCGGTTTTATAGCCGAAATCGGCTTCGAAATGTATCATAAAATACTGGACGAAGCTATACAGGAGCTAAAAGATGATGAGTTTAAAGGCCTGTTTCCGGAAGATAAACCGAGGCCGTACATTTCATTTACACAGATTGACACCGACCTGGAAATATTGATACCAGATGAGTATGTAACCAGTATATCAGAGCGCTATAACTTATACACCGATTTATCCAAACTGGAAAATGAGGTAGAGCTGAAAGCCTTTGAACAACAGCTTCATGATCGTTTTGGACCGATACCTCCGCAGGTTAACGATCTGTTAAACACTATGCGCCTGCAATGGCTGGGTAAGGCCATCGGTTTTGAAAAAATATCGCTGAAAAAGAATGTGCTTCGCGGTTATTTTATCACCAACCAGCAATCGCCTTATTTTGAAACAGACGCATTCAGGCAGGTGCTTTCATTTGTGCAGGCCAACCCCCGCCGATGCAACCTGAAAGAGGTAAAAAACACCCTCCGCATAAGTATCGAAGGCATTAACAGTATCACCCAGGCAGTCGACCTATTAAGCGAAATAGCAGAGCCGGTAGGGGTTTAAGTTGAAAAACAAAAAATCAAAAGTCTGTCGTCTTTGCGAGCTTAACATTGGATAAACACAATCGCTTCCATCAAAACAAACTCGTTTGTTTTCCCTTCTTCGGTACAAATAAATCATAATTATAGGCGGGCATTTCCCTGTCGGCTAAAAACCGGTTACAGGCCATTTTAAACATCTGGTGTATCGATTCTGCTATTTTACCTTCCCCGCTCATACGCCTGCCAAAATCGCTGTCATTTAGCTGCCCATCATGGCATGACCTGATCATATTCAGCACCTTTTCTGCTTTATTGGGGAATGCTTTGTTAATCCAATCGGTAAAAATTTCGGCAACGCTGCCATTTAAGCGCACAATAGTAAAGCCAGCTGATAGTGCGCCCCTGTCTGCCGCAGCTTTGATAATAGCAGGCACCTCGTTGCTGTTTAGTCCTGGTATTATCGGCGCAGCCATTACCCTCACCGGCACACCTTTTTCTGTTAATTTTTGAATCACCGCAAGCCTGCCGCTAGCTGTTATGGTACGTGGCTCCAGCTTTTGCCGCAGCTGTTCATCCAGCGATGTGATTGATACATTTACATGTACCAGGTTCAGGGCAGCCAATTTTTCCAAAATATCCAGGTCGCGCAGTATTACATTGTTTTTTGTAATGATACTTACCGGGTTTTTATACTTTAAAAACAGCTCTAACAGTGCTCTTGTTATCTGTAGCTTACGTTCTATAGGTTGATAGCAATCCGTATTGCCCGATAGCATGATACATACCGGTTGATAGTTTTTCTTATTAAAATACTGCTCCAGCAATTCAGGGGCATTCCGCTTTATTATAATCTTTCGCTCAAAATCCAGCCCGGCGCTAAAGCCATAATATTCGTGTGTATTGCGTGCGTAACAATATATGCAGCCATGCTCGCAGCCCTGGTAGGGGTTTATAGAGTACATATGACTCAGATCGGGGCTGTTGGATTCGCTTACAATTTTTTTTGGCGTTTCTTCAAAAAGTTGTGTAGCTGAATTCTCCAGCATCGGCTCGTCAAGTGCCTCTATGTGCTCCAAAACATATTTATTTTTCAGAAACTTATTGTGCGTATTAACCTGAGCCCCCCTGCCCTTAAAAAAATCAGGATTTTCCTCATGTGCCATAGTACAAATTTGCTAATAAAATTAGCAAATTACAAGTCGATCAGTTTGTTTTTTATGGCGTATAAAACCAACCCCACCCTGCTTTTTACATGCAATTTTTCAAAAAGGGCGTCACGATAGCCGTCAACAGTGCGTACACTGATATTCATCTGGTCGGCAATCTCCTTATAGGTAAGTTCAGTACTGGCTAACTTTAAAAACTCCAGCTCCCTGGTGTTTAGCTTAATCTCTACCTCCGTATTGCTAAATGAGTTGAGTAAAAGGCGCGTAACAAATTCGGGGTAATAAACCTCGCCTTTAGCTACTTTAAACAGGGCTTGCTCAAACTCGCTCGGTTCGGCATCTTTTAGCAGGTAACCTTTAACCCCCAGTTTAAGCATGGTAAGCACCTTATGAGGGTCTTCGTGCATGGATAAAACAATAATAGCAATTTCCGGGTACACATTGTGCACCCATTGAGCAGTATGCACGCCATCCATTACCGGCATATTAATATCCAGCAATATAATATCGGGTTTGTTGCGGGGAGTTATTTTTTGCGTTAGTTCTTTACCGTTGGCGGCTTCAAAAAGAATAGTGTAGCCAGTTAAATTATTTATAAGAGAAGCCATCCCGCTTCTGAATAAGCGGTGATCATCAACCAAAGCGATCTTGATGGGTTCCATCGTATAAACTGTGTTGTAAGAGGTTTAGGGATATTTTAATGGAACAACCGTTGCCAGGAGTACTTTCTATAGCTGCTACAGCGCCAATCAGGGATGCTCTGTTCTCTATATTTCTTAGTCCGGCGCCAATCAGGTTATCAAGATTTTCTCTCGAAAACCCCAATCCGTTGTCCTTAAATGTGAATATAAACATTTCGGGAATATATTGCAAGGTGATTGTTAAATGTTTTGCATCGGCGTGTTTCAGCGCGTTGTTTAGCGCTTCCTGAAATATACGAAAAAGCACCAGTTCACGCTGTTCTCCCAAAGAATAAACATCACCTTGTATGGCAAATGTTGAATCCATCAAACCGCTTTTAGTAATTCTTCCGGTTTCGGCCTCAATAGTTTTGGCCAACCCTAATTTGGTAATACTTTCAAAGCTGAGGCTCTTTGAAAGGTCGCGCAGATCGGTAATTACCTGTGCAATCAGCTCTCTGTTCTCATTAATCTTAATTAGCTGCTCTTCCTTTACACTGCCTATCATGGCCAGGTTTAACTTCACAAATGATAATACTTGTGTTATATTGTCATGAATTTCCCTGCTTACATGCGCAAATGTTTGCTCCTGTATTTCAAGCCGGGCCTTTAAAAACTCCTGACGAAAAGCAGCCTGCATCGCATCTCTTTCAGTTTTATGCTGCCGTTGCTTTTTTTGATATAGTACTATAAAATAAACAATGAAACTGGCCAGGAATACAAAAAAAGCCGTTGTTGAAAAGAAGATAACGTATAACTCGCCGCTACCCGGATTATTATTTACTACAAAAATCAACCGCGTCATACTTCTTATTGTCGATAAGGATAGAAATACCAATTACGGTATAAAATAACATATTGACAATAATACTGAAGTATATTAACATGGTTGCATCCAATTTATTTTTTATGAAATAGCTGGTCAACGCAAAATTGAGGAACATTGCTGCCGAGAACAAAAGTACATCGAGGTTAAACCAAAATATACTTTGCTTAAAAAGGCTTTCTTCGGCAGGTTGAATGAGCATTTGCCTGAATAAAAGCAGCGAATACAGCACATAAATAAATTGCGAAACGTTTAATAAAATTGCCGGAAACTGTAACAGGCTTTCAAAAAAAGTAATGTTTACAATTTCCAGCAAAATCATAAAAAATACGGATGCAATTATCAGCTTTTTGGCGTAGCGGTTTTTTAACAGGTAATAATATACAAACGAGAAAAATGTATATTCTGTAATTGCCCACAAATGCGCAATAGGCATACTGTTGTGAAATATTTTACCAACAATCTTTTTGATAGTTTCGCTGATAAATGTTGCTATAATCAAAATAGTTAACGTTTTAAACGCCGGCGAAAGCTTGCTATAACGTAAAATGCCGATAAACGATACTAAAAACAGCAGTAACAGGTATAAGTAATAATTTGCATCCATATATAAATTAACTAAGGAATAGTTGAACAAACCGGAGGGCAAGGCTCAACCTGATCCCAAACATCCAGCTTATTGATGTAAATAGAGGCCGTGCCGCCCTTTACGTAATCAGGGTTGGGCTCTGCCCCGCCAAAAATAATGGTAAATACACGCTCGTTGCCGGTAGGAAAGCCGGGATGCCGGGCCAGATGCACGCTAACGCCAACAACATCGGGATTTGCCAGGATAATATCCAGGCTATCGCGATCAATAAAAAATCCGTTTAAAAACTGACCATCTGGGGTTTTTAATCCAACACCTCCTGGCGCGGTGTTCTGCTCACGATAAGATGCAATTAATTTCTTTGCCAGGTTTTTTTCAATAGTTGAAGCCATGATAAGCGATTTAGGTGAATTAAATAGCTACTAATTTAAAGTAAAACTACGTTATTACACCCCGTTATTTAACGGTATTTGTATAGTTATTTAACGGTATATTAAAAAAAATTGCCAAAGTACACTACTGGTTAAATTTATTTCGACATCAAAATGCTTCTTTTGCGGCTATATCCCTGTTGCCGGGTTTATCTGTGACGATGATTTATGGGGGTATTCTTTATCCATCCAGCAGAAAAACAAAAAGTTCCTTGGGGCCGTGGGCTCCCAATACCAGTGTTTTCTCGATATCGGCGGTACGGCTTGGACCGGTTACGTTGCTGATCATGGATGGCAAATTATTGCCGTATTTGTTTTTGATTAGCTTAAACCCGTCTTTCAAATCCAAAACAAGCTGCGAAGTATAGGCCAGCACAATATGTACCGGGGGGTAAATACTTAAGCGCCTGCCCGCCAAACCTGCATTTGAAAGCAAAATGCTGCCATTACGTGCAATCAGCGCTTCACAAAGGGTAAATCCAACGTCGGCCTGCTCAAAATCTTTGTCCGTTTCAAAAAAAGGATAATCGAATTTTGTTAGCACCTGCTGTAGTGCGGGTTCCCAGCAATATATTTTTCGCCATTTACGTTCTTCGGCCAGTCCCAGCAGGTTTTCAATAAACTGCACTTCATCTTCGCAAAAAAGAAACTGACCCGATATACCTGTAAATTGTTCTGCAAATAACACTTCGGGTAATTCATCAGAGGGCGCATAATGAGGCAAATCCTCCAAATTAGGATATGGGTTATCCCGTTTCTCAAGCAGAGCCTTACGGATCTTTTTGAGCAGCTTTTCCTTTGATGTTGTTATATCCCTCATTTTGAGCTGTGCTGTGAGCCGATTTTAGCTGAAAGCTGAAAGACCAAAGCTAAAAGCTCTGAATTTGCAGCCGGTATATTTTTTAGCTGAAAGTGAAAAGACCAAAGCTGAACGCTTTAATTCTACCACTTAATTGTCTTTTATTTGCTAAAACGAAAAAGCTGAAAGCGAACCAGACAAAAAGCTCTCGGCTTTAGTCTTTTTGCTTTCAGCTCTCTTCTCTGAAATTATTCCTTATCGGCGCTTGCTTCTTTCTCTTCAGGGTTTCTGTTAAAAGTTCCTGAATGGTCAGCTACTCCTTCGGGAACCAGGGCAGCAGCCGCAGGTTCCTGATTTGATTCCGGACCATTTACAAACTCATCATAAGTAGTACGGTTTTCAAACGGACGTTTGCCTAATATTTCTTCTAAATCTGATTGAAACAGGATCTCCTTTTCTAAAAGCTTATCGGCTAATTTTATTAAGCCTTCTCTTTTATCAAGAAGCAATTTTTTGGTCATTGCATAAACCTCACTTATCTGGTTACGAACTTCCACATCAATCAATTCCGAAGTTTTTTCAGAGTATGGCTTGTTAAACTGGTATTCGCCCTGTGTATCATTAAATGATACATTCCCTACTTTATCATTCATACCATAAATGGTAACCATGGCGTAGGCCAGTTTGGTAATACGTTCAAGGTCATTTTGTGCACCGGTTGATATTTTACCAAAAGTAATATCTTCGGCAACACGGCCACCCAGCGTCATACACATCCCATCAATTAATTGCTCGGTAGTATATAAAAACTGTTCTTTCGGCAAATACTGTGCGTAACCCAAAGCAGCAACACCGCGCGGAACAATTGATACTTTAACCAATGGATCGGCGTGCTCTAAAAACCAGCCTGCGATAGCGTGGCCAGCCTCGTGATAAGCCACAATGCGTTTTTCTTCAGGAGATATAATTTTGTTTTTCTTCTCTAATCCACCAATCACACGGTCAATAGCATCCTGAAAATCCTGCATATCAACAGCTTCTTTATTTTTACGGGCAGCTATCAATGCTGCTTCGTTACATACGTTGGCTATTTCGGCACCGGCAAAACCTGGGGTTTGTGCCGATAATTTTTTAGCATCAACACCATCCGCCAGTTTAACCGGTTTTAAGTGCACCTTAAATATCTGCTCGCGGCCAATCAAATCAGGTTTATCAATAGATACCTGTCTGTCAAAACGACCCGGACGCAATAATGCTGAATCCAAAACATCCGGACGGTTAGTAGCGGCAAGGATAATAATGCCCGAGTCAGTACCGAAACCATCCATTTCAACCAGTAACTGGTTCAATGTGTTTTCGCGCTCGTCATTACCACCAACAATATTGTTTTTACCACGGGCCCGACCAATAGCATCAATCTCATCAATAAAGATAATACATGGTGCTTTATCTTTTGCCTGGCGGAACAAGTCACGAACACGTGATGCACCCACCCCAACAAACATCTCCACAAAATCAGATCCTGACAGTGAGAAGAACGGCACCTGTGCTTCACCAGCCACAGCTTTTGCCAGCAAGGTTTTACCTGTACCCGGCGCACCTATTAATAAGGCACCTTTTGGTATTTTACCACCCAGGTTGGTATATTTTTTAGGATTCTTAAGGAAATCAACAATTTCCATAACTTCCTGCTTAGCCTCTTCAAGCCCCGCGACGTCGTTAAATGTTACCGACACTTGCGCTTCTTTATCAAACAAAGTAGCCTTTGATTTGCCGATATTAAATATCTGACCACCCGGGCCGCCGCCTGCACCGCCACTCATACGGCGCATAATAAACAACCACACGGCAACAAGCACAACCGCCATTATAATGCACTGTACAAACCAGTTTGATAAAAGACTTTCGTGACCCTGCTCATAACTAAGCGGCACTTTTTCGGCATCAGTAAAGCCGTAGTCCTTCTCGGCATTGTTGATTGATTGCTTTAAGCTTTCAAATGACGCATCCGTAAATACATATTGAGGACCGTCGTTGGCACTCATTTGAAATTTTTGCTGCTCTTTTTTAGCATCATCGTATTGCGACTTACTTTTTAAGGCATCGGCTTTGATATAAACCTCGGCTACAATCAAATCTCCATTACGATAAGCAGTAATTTTCTCAACATCATGCTGTTTCAGCATCTGTTCAGAGAACCGCTGAAAAGTAATCTGGTTAGTCGTGTTACCATTTAGCAATGTTGCCAAACCTAATATTACCACAACAATAATGGCATAAAACCACATAATGCTTGGTTTGGGTGGTTTCGGACTTATTTTTTTATTCGGTATTTTCCGTAGAGGTTTTGGTTTTTCCAATTTATTATCTTTCATTTCTTTACAAGCTCAAACTTACAATCTTTATTTAATATTCATATGGGTGTGGTATTGACGCTGTCAAAATTTAATTGTTACTGCAATTAAGCACTTTTATACATTTTGATCTCAGCATCGCCCCATAAATCTTCCATACCGTAAAACTCACGTTTATCGGTTCTGAAAACATGAACCACTACATCAACATAATCCAGCAGTATCCATTCGCCATGTTCAAGCCCTTCTTTTCGCCAGGGCTCCTGTTGGGTGGCTTTATATATTTCGTCTTCTACGCTATTTGCTATTGCTTTTACCTGGGTAGTTGATTCAGCATGACAGATTACAAAATAATCGGATACTGAACTAAAAATATTCCGCAGGTCGAGCCTGATAATTTCATTCCCCTTTTTTTCCTGAATGCCATGTATAGCCAATTCAGAAATGTAAGCGGATTCGCTTTGCGCTTTGCTTTTTGCCATCAAAAAGAATTAGTTTTGAACGATTTTAAGTTTTAAATTATTATACATTGCAAAATAACATATTTTCAGGGTTATTTGTTGGACAAAATTATATTACTATTAAAGATGTTGATTCAACCAATAATTTCCTAAAAGAATTAGCGTCAAATTCCAAGCCATTGATTGAAGGAACAGTCATTATGGCAGAAAACCAATATGCAGGCAGGGGCCAGCATCAAAACGGATGGCATGCCGAACCCGGTAAAAATCTAACGTTCAGCATACTATTAAAGCCCTCCTTTGTTGCCATACATGATCAGTTTGACCTTACCCGCGCTATTAGTTTAGGTGTTTTTGACGCACTTGAGCCTTTGCTGGGTGACAAACTAAAGATCAAATGGCCCAATGATATTTACTATGGCGACTATAAATTAGGGGGGATGTTAATTGAAAATATGATACAGGGCGGACAAATCAAAACCTCCATTATTGGCATAGGCCTTAATATAAATCAGGAAAACTTCCCTGCTCACCTACCCAATGCCATCTCTTTAAAGCAAATCTTACATCAGGATTATGGTTTAGAAGCTTTATTATCCGAAATTTGCCGCCATATTGAAGCGTGGTATCTGAATTTAAAAGCCGGAAAAATTTCTTTTGTAAGGAATTCGTACTTAACCCGACTATACTGGTTAAATGAGCAAAAAAGATTTAAAGCCGGAAATCGTTTTTTTGAAGGCACTATAAAGGACGTAATGTTTAACGGACTTTTAGTTGTTGAAGATACTAATAAGCATGTATTGGAGTTTACCCTGAAAGAAATTGAATTTTTGAACAAACTACAATGATTAGATGTAGTTTAGCCGTGATGTTTTTAAATGTAATTAACCGTAACAACATACAATTTATAATGAAAAAATTATTGATTTTAATAGTCCTGATGATAGCAGGAATTAGCACTTATGCACAAATTGAAAGCCCGGTAAAGTGGGCTTATGCTGCCAAAAGAATAAGCAGCACCGAAGCAGTTGTATTTTTAAGGGCAACCATTCAGGATGGCTGGCATATTTATTCGCTTGATGTTAAAGATGGCGGCCCAATAAAAACCTCCTTTACGTTTGATCCCTCAAAAGCATACAGCCTGGAAGGCACTGCAACAGAGCCTACACCGATAACACGTTACGAAAAAGCATTCAGCATGAATGTGAGCTACTTTGAAAAATCGGTTACTTTTCAGCAAAAAATAAAGTTAAAATCAGCCAACGTGTCGGTTATTAAAGGCAAGCTGGAATATATGACTTGTAACGATCAGAAATGCCTTCCGCCAGAAGATCTTGATTTCACAGTTCCTTTAGGTAAATAATCTGTGGTTTTAAAAATGAGAGCAATCAACAAAGGCCGTTCATTAAGAACTGCAATGATCCTGATTTTAACTTTATTCGTCTTTTTAGTAGGCGGAACCAGTGAAGTTAAAGCGTTTCAGACCAAAGCAACCGATACTGTTTCATCAAACGACGTTCAGTTTACCACTATACCAACTACCGCCGATAGCATTGCAGCCCGTAAAAAAGCACAAGCAGCAGCTGCTACAACCCAGTCGGCAATGTCAAATGCGCAGTCTGCAACTGATCAGGCTGCTGCTATAACCAAACAACAAAGCGCAGCCACAGCATCAATAAAAGGCCCCGAAAAACCCAAAACACTTTGGGAAATTTTTATAGCTGGCTTGCTGGGTGGTTTTACGGCTGTGCTTTTACCTTGTATTTATCCTTTATTGCCGCTAACAGTTAGCTTTTTTACCAAAAAAAGTGGATCGCGGGCCAAAGGGATCATGCAGTCAATCATATATGGGCTTTCTATCATTATTATTTATGTATCGTTAGGCATGCTGATTTCGATCTTATTTGGGTCTGATGCCTTAAATGCCCTGGCAACCAACGGTATATTTAATATATTCTTTTTCTTGCTGCTGGTTGTATTCGGTATTTCATTTTTGGGTGCCTTTGAAATTACCCTGCCAAGTTCCCTCGCCAACAAACTGGATGAAAATGCTGATAAAGGCGGCTTCACCGGTATATTCTTTATGGCTTCTACCCTGGTAGTAGTATCATTCTCCTGCACAGGCCCCATAATAGGTACGCTGCTTGTAGATGCCGCCTCAAAAGGCGATCGCCTTGGACCAGCCGTTGGTATGCTGGGTTTTTCATTGGCCCTGGCATTACCATTTACTCTTTTCGCCTTGTTTCCGTCAATGTTAAAAAGTCTGCCAAAATCTGGCGGCTGGCTTAACAGCGTAAAAGTGATACTTGGCTTTTTAGAGTTGGCTTTTGCTTTAAAATTCTTGTCGAATGTAGATTTGGCTTACCATTGGAACTGGTTTGACCGTGAAATATTTTTGTCTTTATGGATTGCCATTGGTTTGTTAATGGGCTTATATCTAATAGGTAAAATTAAGTTTTCGCATGATAGCGATGTGCCTTATCTAAGCATTCCGCGGACATTTTTATCTATCATCGTTTTTGCGTTTGTTATTTATATGATTCCGGGGCTATGGGGTGCGCCGCTTAAGTCAATCAGTGCATTTTTGCCTCCTATTGCCACGCAGGACTTTGACCTTTCGCAAACACCGGGTACGGCATCAAGTGTTGCAAGCGGTTCGCAATCATCCATCAAAAACCATAAATACGCCGAAATTTATACTCGTATAAAAACCCGCGGATTAGATGCTTTTTATGATTATGACCAGGCTCTGCAAGCGTCAAAAGAACTGCACAAGCCTATAATAATTGATTTTACAGGCTTTAACTGCGTTAACTGCCGCAAAATGGAAGCCAATGTATGGTCGGATAAACAAGTATTTGACCGTCTGCAAAATGATTATGTTTTGTTGCAATTGGTGGTTGACGATAAAACGGAGCTGGCTCCTGCCGAGCAATTCGTATCGCAATACAGCGGAAAAAAAATCACGTCCCTTGGTGGCAAATGGAGCGATCTGGAAGCAAAAACATTCAATTCAAATTCGCAGCCTTATTATGTTTTGCTGGATAGCAATGGCAATATCCTTACCGATAAAAGCGGTAAACAAATACCTCCCTCGCCTGCTGATTACGATGTGGCAAGCTATTTGAAGTTTTTGGATAGTGGCATTGCTGCTTATAAAAATAAATTATAATTCTATAGCGATGGGTTTTAAAACCCATCGCTATAATACTATTACCCAACAATCTGTAACGAAAAATTTCCTATAAGAAAAATTAGTGTAAATTCGCGGAGCTTTTACAAAAGCGGCTTTTGATGCTTAATTTTGTAATAGTTTTAAAGCAGATCAACTGATTTTTACACAGCGAATCAGCGCCCTTTTAAAAAAATGACGCAAATAAAAAATATTGGAGTTTATACCTCTGGTGGCGATGCACCGGGAATGAATGCTGCCATCCGGGCAGTTGTACGTTCGTCAATTTATTATGGTATTGATGTAACCGGTATCCGCCGCGGTTATGACGGTATGATTAAGGGTGATATGTTTCCGATGGACCGTAAATCGGTATCCAACATCATTCAGCGTGGAGGTACTATACTTAAAACCGCCAGGAGTGAACAATTCAGAACACCCGAAGGTCGCAAACAGGCTTACGAGAATTTAAAGGCAAATAATGTTGATGCCCTTGTAGGCATTGGCGGCGACGGTACTTTTACCGGCGCACATATTTTTGGCCTGGAATATGATATTCCGGTTGTTGGCTTACCCGGCACTATTGATAATGACCTTTGTGGTACCGATTTTACCATTGGGTATGACACTGCCATTAATACAGTAATTGACGCTGTTGACAAAATAAGGGATACGGCAGAATCGCACGACAGGTTGTTTATTGTGGAAGTAATGGGTCGCGACTCTGGTCTTATTGCCCTGCGTACCGGCATTGCTGCCGGGGCAGAGGCTATATTGATACCCGAAAGCAAAACCGATTTACAATCCGTATTTGATCGCCTGGAAAGGGGCCGTAAGGATAAAAAATCAAAAATTATTATGCTGGCCGAAAACGGTGTTGCGGGTGATGCGTTTGAAGTGGGCCGGCAGATAAAAGAGAAATTTCCAAATTACGATACCCGTGTATCTATATTGGGCCACATACAACGCGGCGGCAGGCCAAGTTGTATGGATCGCGTATTGGCAAGCCGTGTTGGTGTTGCCGCAGTTGAAGCATTAAGAAATGGGCACCGTAATGAAATGATTGGCCTTATTCATAATGAAATAGCTTATACACCATTTGAGCATGCCCTTAAACATAATGTAGAAATCAATCCTGATTTCTTAAAAATTGTAGAGATCCTGGCGATATAATTTTATATAGCAAAAGGTTGTTTTTCTTTGATATGGGTTAAAATACAAAATCCTCCAAAAGAAAATAACCTTTTTTGTTGATGCCGTTTTTTATGGCGCAATTAAGCGTTTACTAAACCGTAAACCAAAAGGTTGACCCTTTGCCCAGGATACTCACAACCCCTATTTCGCCGCCGTGACGTTTTATAATTTCTGATGAAATAAAAAGGCCAAGCCCGATTCCGGAATAATATTGAGGCCTGTTTTCGACGCGGTAAAAGCGGTCGAAAATATCTCCGGTTTTATCTTCCGGAATACCAATGCCGTTATCAGTAACCGAAACCTTTACCAAACCGTTTTCCTGCTTCTCAAAAGCCACTTTTATGAGCCCTGCGCCAGGCGAATATTTGATAGCATTGGTTAACAAATTACATAAAACCTGGTCAATTCTATTACGATCCGCGTAGATTAATAAGTCTTTGTCGCCATCAATCTGAAAGTTATGCTCCTTGTCGTCAAGCCTGCATTGTTCAATACATTCAGCAATCAGCTCAGCCAGATTAAAATCCGTTTTATCAAGCTCAAGTTTACCTGCTTGTATTCGCGTAACATCCAATAATTCGTGAACAATGGCTGTAAGTTTATTCACCTGCCGGACGGCTTTATCTACAAAAGGCGCAACCGGCTGTAAGGTTTCGTTTTTATCAGCCATCCGCTGCAATATCTGTAACGACGCCTTTACGCTGGTTATGGGTGTTTTAAGTTCATGACTTGCAATACTCATAAACTCATCCTTTTTTGCCATTAAATCTTCTGCCGCTTGTTTTAATACCTGTTGGTGTTTAGCTTCCTGTTCGGCTTTCTTTCTTTCTTCAATTTGAGCTTCCAATTGATCAACTGTCCGCAATTTTTGAATAGCCGGGATGGTTTTATATAAAACATAAACGGTAATTACTGAAACTACACCTGTTGCCAATTTTACCAATGCGCTTAAACGGTAAGCCGGCCACCAAAATATAATGGCATCAATTAAATGCGTGGTGCCGCATAACATTATAAAAGCAATAAACAGCCAGAATATACGCGAAAAAGGGATGTCTTTCCGTTTTTTTACGATGCTGAACAGCAACAACGGGATAGCAAAATATGCCGCCCAAATAGAAATATCAGAAACTATGTAAAGCCAGCCGTGAAAATCGGTCCAGTTGCCGCAGTGCCAGCGGGCCGGCCAATCAGATGTGTCAAAAATTCTGGTGAAAAAGTCTTTTACCTGGTCAAAGAAACCAGCCTTAATTTTAATGCTGCTTTTTTTGCTGGTGCACACTGAATCGCAAGCCATTTTTAATGGAGAGAAAATTTTCCTTGTTTTTGCAAGCATGCTGATTAAGCTTTAGGTTTCAGACTTATCATACGGAAACAGCAAGCTAAAGTTAATTTTTATTTGCAAATTTTTTAATATCAGCACCCGTTTTGTAAATTATTTTGAATACCGATGGGTGTGTTATTTAATTTTTTAATAGTCAGGGCGACATGTAGCGATTGGAGAGGTTATAAGTAATGGTTTTGTCAACAATTAAACGTATTACCTCGTCGATCTCAATACCAACGGTTAACAGGTGTTCAATAATCTCTTTATTATCCGGGTTAAAAAAGTTTTCGCGGTCCATAATGTTAATCAAACCGATTAAGCTGGCAACCGGGCGGCGCAACTCATGCGAAGTAAGTGATGCAATATTTCTCAACCGCTCGTTCTGGTCAACAATTGCTTTTTCTGAAGTTAAGCGCTCTGTTATATCCCTGGCGAAACAGCCTACCCCGGTAATCATGCCATCGCTCCGGTATATGGGATTAAAACTTATTTCAAAACTGATAACCTGTTGCGTTGCCGGATCAATGCTTTCATTTATTATCGTATAAATTTCGCCCTCAAGTGCGCGTTCATAATACTGATTCCAACGCTTTATTATCTCTTCACCAAATCCTGTATGCTGGTTCGAAAAATCACCCTCTTTGGGCTCCATTCCGGTAAACTGGGTAATGCTTCTGCGGTACGCCCGGTTCATATAAACATACCGGCCATCCCTGTCAACAGACCATATTTGGTCGTCGGTATTATTGATGAGGGCTTCGAGGCTGCTTTTTGTACCAATCAGTTCCTGCTCGCGCATCATTGCTTCTTCCTGGTATCTGAAACGTTCGCTGGCATCGGTGGCAACAACTATCCGGCAATCCATCTCCAGGTATTGTATATCGTGCCCATTTATTTCGACATAAATATACTCGCCAAGGTTATTTTGATGTTTCCAAACACCCGAATAATCAATGTTATCAAGCTGCTTTCCGGTAATTCTGTATTTATCAAAAACTTCAATTTCCGGTGCAGGGCGCAGTTCAAGGGTAGTCATTGCCAGAAATTCTTCTTCACTATACCCGTACTTGTAAACCGCTGCTTTATTAACCTTTACAATGCGCAATGAGGATATTTCAAATATCCACATGGGGTTAGGGTTATCATCAAATAAAAAGCTTAAATCAGTTAAGGGCATACTACAAATTAAGCGCTACAGCTTTAGTCTAAAGTTAATTATTAATTTCAAAATACGAACATTGTCGATTTTGCATCATCCACACTACTTAATTGTACTTTTTTAAACGTTTTCTATATTTTTTTGCTATACTAATCATATCCTTTTGTTTTTGAAAGAAATATTTGATTTTTAAATCAGAATTTTGGAAAAGCCGGCTGGGCCCGGAAAAACATCCCGCATTTTGTCTGTAATTACATCATTCAAGAGCCTGTTACTTTAACAACCTGTTTATCAAACTTCACGTACTTACGTACTTTAAAAGCCTGCAGTCTTTTGCGGTTTCATATTTAATTAGTAATAAGCATTTTAAAATTAATTTTATTTGTTTACCTTTGCATCCCCGCAGAAAGAACTCCGGGGACATGTTGAATACATAAAATTAGAAGATGGCAACTAAAATCAGACTGCAAAGACACGGTAAAAAAGGTAAACCCTTTTATTATATCGTAGTAGCGGATGCACGCGCACCAAGAGACGGGCGTTTTATTGAGCGTTTAGGTTCATACAACCCAAACACTAACCCTGCAACAATCGACATCAATTTTGAAAAAACCCTTGATTGGGTTAACAGTGGTGCACAGCCAACGGATACTTGCCGTGCTATCCTGTCATACAAAGGTGTTTTATACAAAAAGCATTTACAGGGAGGCCTTAAAAAAGGCGCTTTAACTGAAGAACAAGTTGAAGTAAAATTCCAGGAATGGCTTGACCACAAAGACGGAAAAATTACCGGTAAAAAAACCAGCCTGGTTTCGGCAAAAGATGAAGCACGTAAAGCTGCTTTAGCTGCTGAAGCTAAAAAGAAAGAAGACAAAGCTGCTGCAATTGCTGCTAAAAATGCGCCTGTTGCCGAAGAAGTTGAAGCACCTGCAGAAGAAGAAGCTGCTGCTGAAACAGAAACCGAAGCTGAAAGCGCTGAATAATTTTTTATTTAGATACAATGCAATGGCGAAGCAACCCACAGGTTCTTCGCCATTGTTGTTTTATTCAATCATCATTTATCATAGCAATGGGTTTTAAACCTTGAGTGTTCGAAAGGTTAAAAAAAGGGTGTCATGCTGAGGCACTCGAAGCATGATACCCCCATTTGATATTTGTAAGAAATCTATCTTTCGAACACCCTTAGTTTAAAATCCGTCGCTATAATTGCAAATACAAATCGCTATGACAACCGAAGACTGTTTCAGAATTGGAAGTATCCTAAAAACCAAGGGCCTGAAAGGCGAGCTCAACATCTATGTTGATTTTGATGGCCTGGAAAGCGTAAAGCTTAATACTATTTTTGTTGAAATTGCTGGCAAGCTGGTACCATACTTTGTGAGCTCTATTAAATACTTGCAAAAAAATGCGGCTTACCTGGTTTTGGAAGATGTAGATACCATTGAAAAAGCCTCCTTACTGGTACGCAAGGATATTTATCTGCCCAATAAACAAAAACCCAAAAAGAAAAAACAGGACTTTACCCTGAAGGACCTGAAAGGCTTTACCGCCATTGATGTGAACGAAGGCGAGCTGGGTGTAATAACCGACATACACGAATACCCCCAGCAACTGATAGCCGCCGTTACCTATAAAAATTGCGAAGTGCTTTTTCCGCTGAATGAAGATACTGTTAAGGGTATTGATGTGGTTAAAGAACTGGTAAGTGTTGATCTGCCCGATGGTTTGCTGGAAATTTATTTGGATTGATATAACTGCCATTAATTAAGCGCCCTTTTGTTTAGTGCAAATTTTACAACCTGAAATACAGGCCATTATTATGTTTTGTTTAGCAGGGTTAAACCCCTGTGTAACATTCTTGTCTCATTGCTAAACAAAAACACTAAATTAAAAATGAAAATTTCAATCGGACCCCTATTAAAAACGATGGCTATTGCACTGTTTTTAACGATCACAGCAACTTTTTCTTCAAATGCCCAGGCCCCGGGCGCGCACCCTTATTACTTACATGCGTTATCTGATCTTCGCGCCGCAAGGTGGATGATTGAGCACAGACCAGGTAATTGGGTACAAACAGACCTAGAAATGAGCGCGCTGAATGAAATCAATGCCGCTATAGGCGAAATTAAAAAAGCCGCTATTGACGATGGAAAAAACATCGAAGATCACCCTCCGGTTGATGAGCGTAATGATCATAAAGGCAGACTGCACGAAGCTCATGACTTTTTGAAAAAAGCACACCAGGATGTTGACCAGGAAGAAGATGATCCGTACACCCGTGGTTTAAAACACCGTGCGTCAAAACATATTGATGCAGCATTGCAATATGTTAAACAAGCTATTCAGTTTTAATAAAAACTTCATTAAAGAAAACCGCCTCATCTCTGAGGCGGTTTTTTTATGCTAATAATTTGACATTTTGCAAAGTTTGTTGGGCACTATATACAAGATGGGGCGCGGGATTATTTTGGTTTTTGAGGCCATGATAAGACTCCAATGCCTATAATTAAAGTAGGCAACCAATAGAAAAAAGGGATATTTACCAAGATCGCTAATAATAGGATTTAACGACGATCCTCTATAAGTAAAAATTGATGCCCCCAATAATAACATGGCTACCCCTAAAAGCGTTATCGATAAACCAATAATTTTAAGTCTTGACATTGTGTAAGGTTTTAGGTGAAGATAAAATTTAAAGGACATTACATCCAGTCTCTGGCAAATAATTTTTTTTTCTTGTTCTTATTCTATAAATCAAAAGGGCTATAAATACCGAGGCCAGCAAGATTTCAATCCAAGTTAGATGCGCGTGGAAAGACCAGGATTGATTTTCATCTATAACGCTATCATTACTTTTCATTTTGTATTACGGTTTATGTGAAGATAGGCAAAAACTCTAATCATCGCCTTGTATTTTGTAAAACAAAATGGACACTATATATCAAATGGGACAAGAAAAATTATCAACATTTTTATGACACTATTTTTTTCGCTTTATTATTGTCATTGATCGACGGGTGATAAATCGGATTACACGTATAAGGATGATTATAGTAATGATTGTTTCCATTAACCAACTTAAAAGAAACTTATCTGTATTATGAATAACCATAAAAGCGCCACCCATAACCGTGTAGAAATATATGAGTATCAGAAGGATACCACCGAAATAATTACGTTTAAGGGTCAACAGTCTCTTAACTTCAAAAAACACCATCAAAGTGCCGAGTAGTATAAAAAAGCTCCCGCAAAGAATATTCATTTGTATAGGTTTTAGGTGAAAATACTAAATATGGGACAAACTTTTTTTAAGGTTTTTTTACAACGGTATATCGATCTTAGATCAAATTGTAGAGTTCTTTTTGCTTTTGTGTTATAAGCTTACTAGATTGAAGCTTTTGCAAAATTGTTATATGCTGAAAATTAGTTATTTCACCTTTAATATTTTCAGGATGATTAAGCAGGAATTTTCTTATTTCATCGATAGGTCTATCAGAAATAAAATCACAACCCACGTGGCTGTCATATTTCAAAAAGGAATAATCCGATTTTGCTATTGTAAAGTAGTTTCCTGAAAATGGCTTATTTGTATTGATACTGACTAGTCCAATATACTTTCCACAAGTAGATAGCGATATTAGTATGGCAAATTTATCGCCTTTTGCTTCAAAAAATTCAGGTATTTCGATTAAAAGAATGCCTTTTAATTCTACATTGAAATCAGTAAGTTGATCCTTTATTTCTTGCTTAAAGAAATCGCCTAAAGATTGAGCCATTGGACAGATTCGATGAAATCATAATGCTCCTTTATGAAGTCTATTTGCTCTTGCGACAACTTTTCTTGTTTGAGAATATATTCTAATGGAACAAAACTTTTATTAGTTGATTTAGCCATTTCATAAGCCTCATCATGAGCCTTTTTCTTTAACTCGGGGAAACTTTTTCCTTTATTTTCATTGACAGATTCTAAAATACACTCGATCTCACTTTCAGATAATTCTTTAGAATTAAAATCAACTTTAGGCTTAAAAGATATTTTAGTTATTATTTCAAAACTAGGTTCATTATTTTGTTTCTTCAACAAGTCATAAGAACTTGAGGGAACAGAACCATGTTCTAAAGGTGCAATAAGATCGTCTGTTATAAATCTACCATACTTAGCAATATGCTTTAGTTCCGCAAAATATAATATTTTAAGCGCGGCATATACGTCAGCCTCGCCTTTGTCGTCTGCGATTTTTTGGGCAATAAGTATTAATGAATTTATAGCTTTAGTTTTATTGAAGCTACGACCGAACATAATGATCTCCTAGGATTTTAATTTACGTAAAATATGTAAAAAAATTGAATATTACAATAGCTACGAAGAGGGTTACATACAAATGTAGCTAATATTTTTAGCAAATCAAAATAAATATTACTTTTCTTCTTTCTTCTTATCCTTAATGGGCTTTACAGACATAGCAATCATTTGTTCTAAAGTCCCATCAAAATGCACCTTTTCTTCGTACTTCTCCGCACGAACCTTACGCTTTACCTTTGGTTTTTCTTCTTTTTGTTCGCTCATGCACAAATTTACTTAATTAAATCTGTATAAGTCAAGCGAACATTATTGACGTTTTTTACGGCATCTTCAAATCTAACAACATCACTTACCTTGCGTGTATTCCAACGATAACCAAATTCATGGCAATACCTATGCAGGTGTTTTGGACTTACATAATGATAAATACCTATTATCCCTCTTTTTAACTGACCAAAGAATCCCTCTACGGAGTTGGTATGTGCTATACCTCTTACATATTCATCACCTGCATGATTTACAGACTCGTAGTCGTAAGATGTTTTAAGGCTCGCATACATAGGGCTGCTATCCGTAATTATTGTGGCAGATGTGCTAACGTGTTTTCTGATTAACGGTATAACATCTTCGGCCTTGGGGCTGGTATTTGCTAACATAATGGTACGAACATTGCCCCCTCTCTCGACTAATGCTAATACGGCGGTTTTATCATCTACCCATTTGCCGCTTGCTTTAATTTCACGCCTCTTTTTATTGCTCTTATTTTTTGTTTTTCCACCTACGTAGGTTTCATCAACTTCAACTATCCCGTTTAACTGGTCGGTATCATTACTATGCAGCATTTCGCGGATACGGTGTAAAACGAACCAAGCGGTTTTTTGAGTGATATTTAAATCCCGGCTCAACTGTAAACTTGATATTACTTTTTTGTGAACGGTACATAGATACATAGCAGCAAACCATGTACGTAAATCTATTTTAGTGCTTTCAAATATCGTCCCGGTTGTAACTGTAAATTTCTTATGGCATTCTTTGGCCTTACATTTAAAGCCTCTATTAGTTACATAAGCACCAACGTTGCCACAATGCGGACAGCACGGCGTTTCACCCCAGCGACTATTGGCTAAATAGGTAATACAAGTCTCTTCATTTTTGAAGTAGTCTAATACTTGTAGTAAGGATTTAAATTGAGTTTCCATTGTTATTTGGTTTGCTTATACAAATATAATATTAATAACTTAATGGGACAAATTTATTTGAAAATAGTTTGTAGGTTTATGGAATAACAAAACCTAAAGCCATGTTTAAAAATAATTTTTCAAATTATTCACTCAACCCAGAGGAAAATAAATTAATAGATCAATCAATAATTTGCCGGGGTACGATTTTACACCACATCACCTTACTTGAATCGCTGTTAAATGCATATATAGCCTTTCATTTTTGTGGTAAAAACAAAGAAAAAATAGAAGAAATGGTCTTAATGATATTGGGCGATGAAAGAATGACATTAAATTCTAAAGCGCAGGTATTTTATGCTTTAGCAACCACTCATGATAAACAATGGTACGAATCCTATAAATCGTTTAGAGTGCATCCCGATAAAAAGAAAACGTATTCTATGAACAACGATTTAGTATATTCTATTGAAGAAAGAAATGTTTTTGCACATAGAGTATTAGACAAGGGGGATTTAATAGATAATTTGCCTTTACCGAAAGGTATTCTTCGATTTGCAAGACTCAAGAATGATTATGAAGCTTTAGATTATGACGAGAAAAAGTATCATGATCTTGAGCGAACTATATTAAACGTATGTTTTCACTTCTATGCATCTATAGGAGGTTTAATTAAAGATTTCACCTAAAAAGTACATTAGCCCCCCTCCGCTTGATCCGTTTGCAACCAGACTTTAGCATCTTAGGGGGCTAAGCATCTTAAATATTTTTTGTCAACTATATACTTGTTCGAACCAATTAACCTTCAAAGCAAAATTATGAGCCTTTATTTTAGAATATTAAAAAGATTAAAGAAAGAGGGTGTAAACAATGATGTAGATATTACATATCTTTTTGAAAACGAATTTTTGACACCAGTAGACAATCCTAATAGGGTGAAACATGACTATAGGCTATCTTATTTAATTTTACCATTTCTTGAAAAAATGACTAAAGATGGTCATATAAATTACAGAAATCGCTCTAAAAGGGGCGATCAAGTGATAAGTAATGATACTTGGATATATGATGGATATGAATTTCACGCCCATCTTACAGCAGATGGTTTGCTTTATTACCAAACATATTACTCGCTAATAAATCAAAGAACTTTTAATGTAATAACGTGGGTTATCGCCCTTATTTCTATTTGTGTGACAGGCTATTTTGCATCAATAAGTAACTCTTTATCATCAGAGGTACAATCCATGAAAAAAAGATTAGACACCATAGAATTAAAAGTAAACACAGCCACTTATTCCATTCCCAAAAAGATAAAAAAGCATCATTGAAGTGTTTGTCATTTTTTTGTAAATTACCTTGTCCCATATTGTATATAGTGTCCAGTTTATTTTACATTTGGTAAATAAAACCTTACAAACCATGAAAACACGTTTCCTGTTTCCGTATTGGTGCCGCTATTTGGGCTATGCATTGATTATAGCGCACGTGCCTGCCGCCCTTTTCAGAAATTCATTAGGTTTTAATAGCCCGGCGGCGACCAGTAATGCCGGATTATTTAGCAACCACCATGTATTCTTCGTGTCCACCACCCTGGCAATGGCCATCGGCTTGTTTTTGGTGGCCTTTTCAAAAGAAAAGATCGAAGATGAACAGATATCACAACTCCGTTTGGATTCATTGCAATGGGCTATCTACCTCAATTATGTTTTACTTACCGTTTGTTTAATTTTCTCAAGTGATAAGGAACATATCTTATTATTGAATCTTTGGGTGCCGCTTATATTTCTTATTATTCGTTTCAGGTGGGCTATCTTCCGCCTTAACAGTTCATTAAGCCGGGAGGGATAGTCATGAAAAACAATATACGCGTAGAGCGTGCCATCAAAAACATTACGCAAGGTGAGCTGGCGGAACAGGTGGGCGTATCACGGCAAACCATTAATGCTATCGAAAGTAATAAATATGTACCTTCAACCGTACTGGCTTTAAAGATATCCCGTGTATTTGGCAAACCGCTGGAAGATATTTTTACGCTGGAAGATAATGACTAATAAACCGCTCATCATATGGAAAACACCAAGCAACCAACATTAGGCAACGGGAAAATATGCTATGTTGAAATTCCGGCTATTGACGCTACCACATCATCTACCTTTTACAGCAATGTTTTTGGCTGGAAAATCAAAACCCGTGGCGATGGCGCGACCGCTTTTACCGATGGTATTAACGAGGTAAGCGGCGCCTGGATTTTGGGCCGCAAACCGGCAACAGAACCCGGCCTGCTGGTATCTATAATGGTGGATAGCGTTTCCGAATCCATCGCCGCTATAACCGCCAACGGCGGCAAGGTGATTAAGCAAATGGCGCTGAGCGAGAAAGAGCAAATCGCCTGGTTTATTGATCCGGGTGGAAACGTTGTGGGCATTTACCAGCATCCCGGCGGTGGTCACGGTAAAATATGCTACGTTGAAATACCTGCGGTTGATATTGAAGCTTCTTCCAACTTTTACGGCGCTGTTTTCCTCTGGTCGTTAAGAGATAAAGGCAGCGAGCATGTTGCCTTTGATGATAGCGTAGGTGTAGTTAGCGGTATGTGGGTAAATGGTCGACCATCGTCTCCCGAACCAGGCTTACTCATCTATGTTATGGTGGATGACATTACCATCGCCGCAGATGCGATAATAGCCCATGGCGGAAAAATTGTGCAGCCCGTAGGCGTTGATGCGCCGGAAATTACAGCGCGCTTCAGTGACCAGGCCGGCAATATATGGGGACTATACCAGGAACCCGGTTAAACTAAAAGGATAAAAGTTTCTTTTGTTGGCTCGTTTTTAATCTTCGATTAATATTATCGATCTAATTATCAGTATATTTAGGTGATAATTTTGATTTGATGAAACCTTACCTTTTATTTCCCTTCGGTTTTAAAATAATCGGGTTCATCCTATTGGTGCCGGGATTTATTTTGGCATATTCCTATTTTTTCCAAAATTATACATGGACTTCAGCCGGGAATCGTTCCCCTGTTGGGTTTTACGGACCAGGCAGTTATAGTTTTATTGATGAGTCGGCAACAACTTTTATCACCGTTGGGCTTTTATTTATTGGTTTCTCCAAATTAAGAAATGAGCGGGGTACCGTCCATAAACTTAGGCTTAAAGCCCTTTACTGGGCTGTAATAATAAATTGCCTATGGATAACCCTGCTGTGGATACTTTACGTTTTGCGGGATCTTACGAATATTTCCTTGCTACGGCATCTTAATATCTTTATTACCGTAGTTTATAATCTCTTCGTGTTATTGTTCTTGTTTATAGCCCGTTTCTATTACCTGCTTTATAAGTATGGCAAATCAAAAAGAAGTCCGGCGCTTCGTTTCCTTCCCTATCTGCCTTATAATCTCATCGGGAAAACAGGTGTTGCTGTTGCTGTATTAATCGCTTTTGCGGCTGCATTTATAAAAATAGATGATAAATACAGTTTGTACATGTATCTGCTACCTGTTTTCTTTTTGCTGTGGATATCATCATGGAGCAAACGACAATCAGAATTGAGTACCATCATCCGTTTAAAAGCTATGCAAATTGCCGTTTATATCAATTACGCTCTTTTTATTATGGCTACCTGGCTTTTTTACGATATCAATTATCTTTTCGCATTGTTCTTCGGGCTGCTGTCATTACAAATTACCTTTCTGATAACCTATTACGTGATGATTTACAGAGCCTCTAAGGTGGTTGGGCTTTTTAATATGGGTTAATTGCTTGTTTTTACTATACCTAACAGCTTTTGCCGCTTGGATCTATAACCCTATCTTTGCAAAATGCGTTTTGATCTCATCACTGTTTTGCCGGGCTTGCTCGAAAGTCCTTTTGCCCACTCTATTTTGCAGCGTGCACAAAAAAAAGGTATTGCCGAAATTCACGTACACAACCTGCGCAATTACTCCACCGGCAAACAAAAAAGTGTTGATGATTACCCTTATGGCGGCGGCAGCGGCATGGTAATGACCATTGAACCTTTTGCCAACTGTATTGAAAAACTCAAAAACGAACGCGATTACGATGAGGTGATTTTTATGTCGCCCGATGGCGAAACGCTGAACCAGCAAATAGCCAACCAGCTTTCTATCAAAGGGAATATAATTATACTATGCGGGCACTATAAAGGAATTGACCAGCGCATCCGCGATATTTTTGTTACCCGCGAAATTTCTATCGGCGATTATGTGCTATCGGGTGGCGAATTGCCTGCGGCGGTACTGGTTGATGCTGTAGTGAGACTGATACCGGGGGTATTATCTGATGAAACCTCCGCTCTGTCTGATTCTTTTCAGGATGGCTTGCTGGATGCTCCTGTTTATACCCGCCCGGCAGATTGGAACGGGCATAAAGTGCCGGACATCCTGTTAAGCGGCAATACGCCCGAAATTGAAAAATGGCGCTTTGAACAGGCTATAGAACGTACCAAAACCCGAAGACCGGATTTGCTGGAGTAATATGGCTGCTTCAATAACCAATACGCTTATAAAGGTTCATCAACAGATTAGTCTGTCAACCAATAACTGGATGCTGATTGGAAGTACTAGTTTGTTTTTGCAAGGATACCCGGTTAAGCCGAACGATATTGACATTTTGTGCCCAACTGCCGAAGCGCAGCAAATTGAACATTTACTTAAAGCTTACCGGCTTCAACCTGATGCAAATATCAGCAGAGATAAATTCCGTTCTCTTTTTAGTAATTATATTATTGATGGCATTAGGGTTGAGGTAATGGGAGATTTGGAAATTAAAACCCCCTCTGGATGGGTAAAAATATTGGAGGAAATTGGGCAGGCTGAATTCGTATGGGTCGACGGCATACCATTTAAAGTGCCTTCACCTGTCAACCAGCTCACAATTTACAACTTGTTTGATCGCGAAAAAGATAAAGCAATAATGAAAATGCTGAGGTAATTTTTTATTGGGTGCAAATCAAATATATTCTACAAAACTTACGAAGTTTTGAAAACTTCGTAAGTTTGATTCCCCTCCCAATTTGTTGGTAAAATGATAAATGTGGAAATTTTTTAAAAGGACTTTTTTATATTAAAAAAAATCCCTATAATTGCAATCCGATTTTTACGGGCTAAAAATCGCTTTAAGAGCTAAAAATCATGGATTTAGTAAAATTTGTTGAAGAACAATCAGTAGAAAAAAGAGAACTTCCGTCATTTAAGTCAGGTGATACGGTAAGTGTGCATTATAAAATACGCGAAGGAAATAAAGAACGTATCCAGGTTTACCAGGGTGTTGTTATCCAACGTAACAGTACCGGTAATACCGAAACCTTTACTGTACGTAAAGTATCAAATGGTATAGGTGTTGAGCGTATCTTCCCTATCAACTCTCCAAATATTGACAAAATCGAGGTTAACAGCCACGGTAAAGTACGTCGTGCTAAATTATATTACCTGCGCGAACTTACCGGTAAAGCAGCTCGTATTAAATCAAAAAGAGTTTAATTTTTTCCGCACCTGCGGAGAAATCAAAATATCAAAGGCCTTTCCGGATTTTCCCGGAGAGGTTTTTTTGTTTGATCTTGATTTAAATAAGCATACTTATTTCCCAGGGGGAAACATTTTGCCTGCCCCGGCGTTTGTATCGCATAAGAATTAGTTTAGTTTTGGATAAAATTTTTTAAATGCGTCGCCTTAATCCCAAGTATATCCGTATCACCGGTATTGTTCTCGCTTCCCTTTTTGTTCTTTTTTTAATTGGCGGTTATATTGCATACAGCAAACGCGAAGCATTACTGCAGCGCGCTATTGAAAAAGCCAAGGCCAAAGCCAAAAGCAGTTATAACCTCGATCTAAAAATAGGATCGGCTCATTTCACCGGCTTAAGTACGGTAGCGTTTACCGATATTACCATAGTACCTGCCCAGCGCGACACCTTATTAAGCATTAAACAATTTGAAGTTAGCGTTAAAATAATGCCCCTTATATTGGGCGAGGTTAAACTGGCCAATGTTGACCTCCAAAACGGGCACCTCAACCTAACCGATATTAACCACGTTAAAAACTTCGATTTTTTGTTTAAGCGAAAAAAGGATACCACGGTAAAAACAAAGGTTAACCTATCCGAATTATCCTACAACCTCATTAACCAGGTTCTTTATAAAATTCCCGACGATCTTTCTTTAAGCAACTTCCTTGTATCATTTAAAAATGACAGCGGTAGTTTTAAACTGCTTACAAAAACGGCAGCCATAAAAGATGGACAGCTAACATCAACCATCGACATCAACGACGGCTCCGCAACCTGGCACTTTGCCGGGCGCATGCACCCGTCAGACAAAGACATTGACATCAAACTTTATGCCGATGGTAAAAAGGTAGAATTGCCCTATATCGAAAGAAAATACCGCTTAAAAGTGAACTTCGATACGCTGAGCACCCGTTTAACTAAAGTGGAGCATGGCGGTGGCGAAACACGCATTTCCGGCTCCTGGAGTGTTAGTAATTTGCTCATTAATCAACCGGGGCTGTCATCATCAGATATTGTTGTGCCTAATGCCGGCATTGATGCTAATATTTTTGTGGGCGATAATTATCTTTCTATTGATAGTTCATCACTTATTCATCTCAAAAAAATAACGGCGCATCCGTATATCAAGTACACGCTTAGTCCGGTAAAAATTTACGAGCTAAAGGTAAATACAGGCTGGATGGAGGCGCAGGATCTGTTTGATTCCTTCCCAACCGGAATGTTTGATTCATTGCAGGGGATACAAGTAGAAGGGAAATTGAACTACAGCCTCAATGTTGCCTTAAATACTGCCCACCTGGAAGATGTGGTATTCGACTCGCGTTTAAATAAGGACGATTTTAAGATTATCCGTTATGGCAAAACCGATTTGGGTAAACTCAATAATGAATTTACGTACACGCCTTACGAAAAAGGCAAACCCATGCCAGCGCGTTTTATAGGGGTGTCAAACCCGGATTTTACACGTTTGGATGATATTTCGCCCAACCTGCGCAATGCAGTAATGACGGCAGAAGATCCTTCGTTTTATACCAACCATGGCTTTGTTGAGGAGTCTATCCGCAAATCGCTGGCTACTGATTTTAAAGAGAAGAAATTTAAACGCGGCGGCAGCACCATATCCATGCAGCTGATTAAAAACTCCTTTTTAAGTCGCGAAAAAACACTTTCGCGCAAAATTGAGGAGATCTTAATTGTCTGGGTGATTGAAAACAACCAGATTATGACTAAGGACCGCATGCTGGAAGTTTATTTCAACATCATTGAATGGGGCCGCAACGTTTACGGCATCGGCGAAGCTTCACGTTATTACTTTGGTAAAACGCCCGCAGAACTTACCATTGGCGAAAGTATTTACCTGGCCAGCATAGTGCCTCACCCTAAAACAGGGCTTTATGCCTTTTTGCCGGATGGCACCCTGCGCCCGGGCCTGGAAGGCTATTTTAACCTGATAGGTAACCTGATGGCGGGTCATGGTCAGGCACAGCGTGATAGCAGCGCCTATGGCTTTTATACCGTCCGTTTAAAGGAAAGCCTGCGTCAGCAGGTCGCGCCGGTTAACTCAACCGTTGCCGACAGCCTGATGAACCAAAACAATGACGACGATGCCGTACCGGTTGTAGCAATACCCGAGCCTGCTAAAAAGCCAACCTTTCTTCAGCGCCTTTTTGGTAAAAAAGATACCACAGTAAAAAAAGAGGACCTAAAATCAAATGATCCAAAAGCCCGCCTGAAAGCCGGATTACAAAAGCTAAAGGATGATGAGGAAAAGAAAGAGCTTTTAATTGATACAGCAGGCAAAACTAAAAAACAAATCCGCCAGGAAAAGCGCCAGATGCGCGGTGATGAAAAGGACCAGGAAAAAGCATTGAAGACCGCGGCGGGGGAGTAGATCGTTTGCAATATCTGCCTTTGTTGGTGTTGTCACCATAGGTGTTCGGAGGGCGAATGCCGAAAGTAATTTTAAACATGTTAATTAATTTAAGTGGCACGCTTAAATGGTGGTGTTTCCTGGCGGCACGCCTGAACCGGCGGGGGTGTTGTATTATTTATTCAACATGAACTTAAGCATGTTAAAAATAACATGCCATGTTCGTTCTTCAACCTCCAGGTCAAATAGCTTATTATTGATTTCAAGTTGTATCGTATTAATATGCAACTTATTAGTACTCTCGTTAAATAGTTTATATAGCTCAATATTCTGTATGTCATTCAGATAAATATTTTCAATTGAATCGTAGCTTAAGATTATTCTTTCTGTTGTTAGAACCCAATATTTGTCCGAATTCTTATAAAAACAAAGTATCGGTTCTTCGTCAGTATTAAAAGTAGTCCGATCTGATATTGCAGCTTTTATTTTCGGTGGCACAGTTTTCCATAGATAAGTAAAAGTCGGTTGAATTTTGCTTCTTGAAAAAATTGCACTTATTGTAGATGGGGATTTCATTTGTAATTAGCATTTCAGATTGTTGGCGACAACACCATAGCCGTTAACTTAAGGGATTAAAGACTTTGTTAATGATTCGGAATGCGGGCTCTTTACCTTTTTTAGGCTCAATCATTAGGCTTTTAATGATCGGACAGAGGAATAGTTCACACCAACTTT
>Ga0302303_10000096_pt1 | contig 100185 bp, 106 predicted proteins | sample III_Palsa_E2_1_FD_194542 | JGI IMG/M metagenome (GOLD analysis project Ga0302303, IMG submission 194542) | Peat permafrost microbial communities from Stordalen Mire near Abisko, Sweden - III_Palsa_E2_1 | ecosystem: Environmental > Terrestrial > Soil > Palsa > Peat permafrost | place: Sweden... | reverse complement strand
TCTCGCTTTAGGTAGTAAAGGGTTGTTAGAATAGCTCATACGGCTGTTTCTCCTGTTTAGATTTAGTACTCTTACAGTGTAGAACAGCCGTACTTTTTATGTTGCAGAGGTGGTGGACCCTTACGGCCACATTGACTAAATACTACTTTTATGATAGTGTTTTTTTATGACATCAAAATTACTTGATAATCATGAGGTACCACTGACTTTTGGAGAGATGAAAGCATCAGGCGATACTTTTAAGGAAGTCGGTTCGGGACAGTATCCAGTCGGGGATAACTTCGTTACCCGTTTCCTGTATAAGTCCTGGGCAGGTGTTATTGGAAATCAGTGGGATAGAAAGCTTAGTGATATAAGCCCTGATTGTGATACGACAGATATAGACGTAATCACCAGACCTAGTTCCTTTATTCGAGGTATTACGTCTAAAATACTAGACGCAGCTATTTTGTACCATACACCTGAAGTAGATATGAGTTACTCTGCAGACGGTGCGCAGCTGGAAAGAATAAATGTGTTAAGAGGCTTGGTGGCAGCATTGCGTCCAGCAAAATAGTTCCACACCTGCAAAGCCACGGCCCGCCAATACGCTTATGTTTAAAGTCTCCTGAAATAAGGGGACTTTTTAGTTTAAAGGTTAAAACTTATAATTGACAAATCAACAAGGTTATGCTAATATGTTTAGATGAAACCAGAAAAAGCAGTCAAAATAATCGATACTCTTAATACTGGCCCTGCCAGTCCTTTTAACAAGCGGCAACAAAAAAACACATACGTGCAGGAGATAACTCCTAATGGCATTCTAACCTACAAACAAACTGTAACCCCTTATGGTAATTTAACCCATAGACAAGGCTTAGGTGATTCAATAGCGACTGAAGCCCCAACACGTAAACCGGGTGAGCTTATTGTTATAACCAGTGAAAATAGTGGAATTGCTCATAAGCTTGGAGTACTGGCAGAGCTAGGATATCTTTCTGATGGATCTCAAATAACAAATCCTGACAATGATAATCCTAGTCTAGAACTAATTTCTCATACAAGTGGACCAGGATTGGCTGAAGCAGTTTTTAAAGATCATAATCCAAAAGCATAACTTCTGCAAAAAAGTTCCAGGCCTGTTCAGCTACGGCCCGCCAAGTTGAACTTGACAATGTATTTCATGCCAAGTTATACTTAGAACATGAGTACTATTACTACAAAACAGTTACGAGAGAATATGTCTCAAGTCATTCATGATTTGAGACTAGGTAACTCCATACAGCTTAGCTACCGCCATAAAGTTATAGGGGTTCTGCATCCAGTTGATAATCCTAGTCAGGCCTTACGACGCGGTTCACCTGAAGCTATAAGACAGGGATTGCAGAGCCTAAAAAATATAGTAGTGCCTGATTCAATTCGACACGACCCTCATAGTGTTAAAGAACAAATCTCAGAGTTACGTTCCAGAAAGTACAGTGGATGATCTTTGTAGATGCCAATGTTCTGTTAGAGGTTATTCAAAAACGAACCCGCACAAAAGAATGTGAACAATTTCTAAGTAATGATAAAAATAAGGCTATTTCTACTTTAACTCTTGATTTAGTTATGTATTTTATTGAAAGAGATAAACTTCCTTGGGAGTCTGTTAAGAACTTCTTAGAAAGCTTTAGTTGGTTACCAATTATTGAAGCTGATGCTCAGTGGGCTTTTATGAACTTTAAAGGGGATGATTTTGAAGATGCTTTGCAGGCTGCTTGTGCAATAAGAGAGGGCTGTAGTAGTTTTGTGACTCTTGACGTGGCGTTATCCAAAAAATATAAACAAACTATGAAGGTTGAATTGATACGTTAACGAAATAGTTCCAAACCTGTGACGCCACAGCCCACCAATACAATTTACTTGCTCTAAGGTTGTAATAACCAAAACAGAAAGTTGACAAATCGCATATAATTTGCTACTATATGTTTAGATGAAATCTAAAACAAAAACTGAAAATTTATCTGAAAAACTAAATCGGCTCTCATCAGGAATCGGTATAGCAGTGCTATCACTAGCATCTACTTACGGCATGGTTGATTTACCAGCTCACGCTAGAGCACAAATATTGTCGCCAGCACGCCCAGTCTTTGCATACGCTAATAATAACTATATAAGCGGCAAAAATAATCCTATACAAAAGACTAGGGAAGAGACTGAACAAAATTATGTAAGTTACTCAGTCAGCCAAAGAACACCTGGTCGTTCCAGCAAACACTAAATTTATTTTTTACTTGGGAATAGTAGGGTTACCAGGCGTAATGCTGGTCTGGTAGGTATCGGTTTTGGTATTAAGATAAAAACCGGTGTGCATAACTTCGTCCTGATTACCGGCAACTATGGCTATTAAAACTACGACAGCTAAAATGGCAACAGTAAAGAAAAGCGCGATAAGGTAGAGAAAGTTAAGTGGGTGTATCTTTGGCTTTTGCATTTTGCTTTCTTCTAACTCGACTAGATCCATGTATCTGCCGACTATAGGCGATACGCTGATTGCGCCAAACAAGAGACTGTAATACGATTCTCCTATGAACATGCCTGCAAAGAGAGAGCCAAGCATCTCATTAACATGACCTTTGCTTAGATGGAAGCTACGTGAAAGTGACTCGATCGGTCCTAAGTTTTCCGTAAACATGATTAGTGGGGCCATACATGACCGACCGACAAAATATACGCCGGGCACAATCAACAGGACTAAACCTATGATCGTCAGGAAGAAGGAGATGATCATGAGAGCAAGGAAAGGGAAGAACTTCTTTATTGACCTTCTAAAATAAGCTTCAATAGTAAGCTCTTCTTTGTTGATGCTCGATGCGCTAATGCAATAGAAGACCCCGATACAGATAATCAGCCACACGGCTATTAATGAAGCTCCTATAACTATAGCTATAGCAGAGCCTGTGGAGAACAAAGTTGCCATGGCTGCACCGTAAATAACTCCGGTACCAATTATTCCAATTAGGCCACTGGCTAGAGAAGCTATCGGGTTATGCTCTAGATTAACTACCAGTCCCTTGACTGTGGATAAGAATGGGTTAGACGTGTATCTATAGCTAATCCCAACACCGGCGATAATAGGCTTTGAGCTTACGCTAGGCTTAACTGGAGGCCTTAGTGATTCAAGGGTGGAAGTTGGAACGGCGGTTTCAGGCTTTGGTTTTGGTGTAGGAACTGGCTGATGAGCAGGAGGAGTTGCGTGGCCTACTCTAATATAGTTATGTCTAGGTACATGCCGACGATTAGTTGGCTTAAAATCCATTTACCACTCCCTTAAAACCTTTATGCTAATAGGGATTGTAGCATAATTACAGCTAAAGACTCGTGGTAAGAATTAGGCCACTTTAGCACTAGCGCTTTAACAAATTACATAGACACCGCATGTTGTGTGTGGATAGTTACCACAGTAGAAGCTGTGGATAACTGGTGTCAGAAACACCACTAATTAGATGATATTGCGCTTGCAGTGGGTTTAAGTGGGTAGTACACTCTTGTCAGTGGGTAGAAATGGAACGGCAAAATAGCGTTACACTTCACAAAAAATAAAAACACCACTAGTAGCTTAAAGGATACCAATGGCCACGGTAGACTACTTCGAAAGAAAACTCGACGAAAAGAGGAGGTTAACTATACCTCCAGAGCTTCGAGACAAATTTTCTAGCGGAGCGGTTGTCACCCGAGGGTTTGGCAAGTACCTTCATCTTTACCCAAAGGATGTATGGGATAACTTAGTCGAACCAAAGCTGGACGGAGATATCCTTGACGAGCGAGTCGCAGACCTAAATGTCCAATTCAGGATGGGAAAGGTCGAACAATCGCTCGATGGCAAACAAGGGCGCATAACCCTAGAACATAACTTGCTGGAATATGCAGGCATCAACAGGGATATTATCGCAGTCGGAGTAGGTCGCTATTGGCGACTGGTAGCTCCTTAGACCTATAAATTAGCTACTGTTCATTAACAATTTATTAATAACCGATTAGTAAACACGAATTAACAAGTTCGAGCTTAGCTATTCGGCAGCCAACACGTGGAATCGATAGCAGACCACGTAAAAACAAGCGCTTCGCACCTTTTAAAAACACCTCCCAAAACTCCACCTCACACATAAGTCTCTCAAATCTGGCGTAGCGAATCGTAGTCCTACAATTTGCTGTGCCAAACCAAAAACAAAAACGTAACAAAAAAAACAAAAAGTTGACTGCTGATTAGGTGACCTTGAAAAAAACAAAAACACAAGACAAGATGCACCAAGAAAACCAAAATAAAAACAAACAGCACATACCCGTTCTTCTTAACGAAGTCTTAAAGTATCTAGCACCACAGCCAGGGGACAAATACCTTGACCTAACTGCAGGATATGGAGGACACGCAACAGAAGTAATCGGTATTACTGGAAGCCTCATAGAAGCAGTATTAATAGATCGTGACAAAAACGCGGTCAGGGAACTACAAAAAATATTTCCCGCCAACACTGTTAACTTTAGACGACAAGACTTCTTGTCGGCTAGCCGAGAATTAGTTGCCGCAAAACGGCAATTTAACCTTATTTTGGCGGATCTAGGTACGTCGTCACCGCACCTTAACGAAAGCTCACGTGGCTTTGCTATAAACAAGAGCGGCCCGCTGGACATGCGAATGGATCAAACTCAGGAGCTAACTGCAGAAACTATAGTTAATAGCTATAGCGAAGCGGAGATAACTCATATCCTGAGAACTTTTGGTGAAGAGCCAAAAGCCAAACGTATCGCTCGAGCAATAATAGAGGCAAGACCTCTTAAAACCACGGATGAGCTAGCAGCAGTTATACAAAAAGCTTGGCCAGGAAGGTCCAGAGTGCATCCAGCAACTCGGACATTCCAAGCTTTACGTATAGCTGTAAACGACGAGCTTGGTCTACTAGAGCAAAGTCTACCGTTATGGCTTAAGTTATTAAGTCCAGGCGGTCGGATAGCCGTAATAAGCTTTCATAGTCTGGAAGACAGGCTAGTCAAGCAAGCCTTTCAAGAAGTAAGCGGTCAGCGTTACGATGCTGACTTCAAACTTCTGACAAAGCGGCCAGTAACACCAAGTCCCGAAGAAGTTGCTTATAATCCGCGAGCCCGAAGCGCCAAGCTAAGAGCCGCAGTTAAAATAAATAAGAAAGGGAACTAACATGCCTATACAGGTCAAAAGTAGCTCCCGAGCCTACAAGATTCACGTTAAAGTGATCTAACTAGGTATCGAACCAGCTCTAGGGCAACCTAGGGCTGGGCTAAAAACAAAAAGGTTAAAATAAATGACATACTCAAATTCTCTAGCCATGAACCGCTCAAGGTACTCTGGCAGAAACAAAAACTCAGTCAGTTTTCGAGCTAAAACCAGGACGCTCGGACCTGTTTCCAACACTATAACCTTAATAGTGCTGGCTTGTTTGCTTGGGTTACTTTATCTAACGCAGGTCACTAAGACCAACGCGTTTGGTTATCAAATCAATAACCTTCAGCAAACACAATCTAGCCTTAAGAGTGAGCACGACAACTTAGAAGTTGATTCTGCTCGAATGCAGTCTCTTTCTCGTGTTCAAAACAGTGCAGTTGCTAAAAGCATGGTCGCTGTTACACCTACTGCGACAGTGCAGAACTAGTTATTGCGTCTAAACCCTCACGGCTCTTCGACATTTTTAAGCTAGAGCTTTATAATAGCGTTAATGGCTTTGTCAAACAAAAAAGATGCAACAGCTTCTGTTAGCCGTGTTCGTATATGGTACGGTGGATTACTACTGGTAGTTGTTGTGTTCGGCGTGCGTCTGTTTTATATGCAGGTTATAAACTATAACCACTACAAACAAGCAGCCTTAAGTGATCAATTGGAACAGTATAAAATTCCTGCCACTCGTGGCCTGATTGAGGCAGATGAAAGCGGTAATACTGTTCCTATTGTCTTAAATCAGGAGCTTTATACGCTTTACGTTGATCCTACGCTAGTTAAAAAGATCGACACGGTCGGTCCTAAGCTTGCTTCGATTCTAGGTGGCAGCGCTAGCAACTATGAATCGCTAATGAAAACCAAGAATACTCGCTATGTTATATTGGCGCACAAAATAACTGAGACGCAAAGCAATAAAATACTGGCCATGAAGGTTCCAGGACTAGGCACACAGGGACTGGACTATAGAGTTTACCCAGATGGATCGTTGGCTTCGCAGCTGCTGGGCTTTGTTAATAATTCAGGGCAAGGTGAATACGGCATAGAACAAGCCTTAAATAAAGAGTTGAGTGGTACGCCTGGAGAACTTAAGGCTGTAACCGACGCTAGTGGTGTACCTCTTGCTGCTAGCAAGGGCAATATAGATAAAGCGCCAACAAATGGAACCAATGTAGTTACTAGTCTGAATCTATCGATGCAAGCTCAGATGGAAACCATACTAAAAAATGAATACATAAAAACCAAGTCTCAAGGCTTAAGTGCCATAATAATGGATCCTTATACCGGTCAAGTAAAGGCTATGGCCAATTATCCGACTTACGATCCTAGCAATTACCAAAGTGTTTCTAACGCTTCCTTGTTCCAGAATGCGGCTGTAGATAATGCGATTGAGCCAGGCTCAAGCATGAAAACTCTGACAACTTCAGCGGCGCTCGACCAAGGTGTCATTACTCCTAATGAGACATTTTATGATCCAGCACACTGGGTCGTTGATGGCTTTAATATTACAGATATTGAGCAAGACGGTGGCGCGCGCGAGCAAAGCATATCTAGCATCCTGTCCTTGTCTCTTAATACTGGTGCAACCTGGATGTTAATGCAGATGAGCCAGCCCGGCGGCACAACGATTAATAGCAAAGGTATTAATGCTTGGCATGACTACATGTCTAATCACTTTAGGCTAGGCCAACCAACTGGCATACAACAAGGCTATGAATCAGGTGGTTACGTACCTGCAGCCGATATGAATGATCCGAGTATTGATTTAACATACGCTAACACTGCTTTCGGCCAAGGTGTTCAGCTGACAGCCCTGCAAGAGGTTGCGGCTCTAAGCAGCGTTATAAACGGTGGTACTTACTACCAGCCTACACTTGTCAGTCAGACAGTTTCGCCTAGCGGCAAAGTGACTAACGATAAACCAAAAGTGCTTGAGAGGAATGTCGTGCAACCAAAAGTCAGTCAGGAACTCCAGCCATTAATGGAAAACGTGGTTACGACCTACTTGCACGAGGGCTTTGGTTACATGAACTTTAGCCCCAACTATATCGTTGGCGGTAAAACCGGAACCGCCCAAGTTGCTCAGCCCGGGGGAGGTTACTACTCGAATATATTCAATGGAACTTACATTGGTTTTGTCGGTGGGGATAAGCCGCAGTATATGATTGTAGTCTTCAACATTAAGCCTAATGTATCTGGTTACGCTGGTTCTTACGGTGGTCAACCGGTCTTTGCTGATCTAGCGCACATGCTAATAAATGATTCTTACGTGACACCCAAGACATAGACTGAAAATAATAGTATAATAACACTTAGTTTATAGAAGTAGCATCACCGCGTAATTAAGGGTCAGATGTTATAATAAAACAAAAATTAATACTCATGAATACTTTGCACATTGTAATCAACTCGCACGAATTAGTTCGTATCTTATCCCTCGGTTTTGCCGGCTTTATTCTTAGCATGCTCGTTACGCCACTTTATACAAATGTGGCATATAAAAAACAGTGGTGGAAGCGTCAAAGGACCGAAGCATGGTCAGGTGGGCAGGCTACCGTTTATAACAAGCTTCACGCCGAAAAACACAAACGTAATATTCCAACTATGGCGGGCCTGATATTCATCATCTCGATTGCGCTTGTAACCTTATTTTTTAACCTTCGCAGAGGTCAGACATGGCTTCCGCTTGCTGGTTTAATAGGCGCCGGCCTGATCGGCTTAATCGACGACACTATGAATATAAGCAGTCATGGCAAAGGCGTTGCCGGTATGAGCGCCAAGGTAAAGTTTAGCCTATACAGCATAGTCGTTTTAATTGGTGGTTGGTGGTTTTATTCTAAGCTTGGCGTTAATTCGATTAACTTGCCCTGGGTAGGGATGTGGCATATCGGTGTCCTTATCATTGCTGTGTTTTGGTTGGTGGTTATCTCGACGGCTATATCTGTTAATTTTAGTGACGGTTTAGATGGCCTTGCGGGAGGTTTATTGGTATCATCGTTTACTTCTTATACGATCATTGCCGGGGTAGAGCACAAGTTTGCTCTCGCTGGTTTTTGTCTAACAATTGTTGGATCACTCCTTAGTTATACTTGGTTTAATATCTATCCGGCCAGGTTCTTTATGGGTGACGTAGGTTCATTTGCGCTTGGAACAGCACTAGGCATCATTGCGCTGCAAACTGACACTGTGTATGTCCTACCAGTTATTGGAGCAGTTTATGTGGTTGAAACAGGATCGGTTATTATTAATCGACTTTCAAAGAAGTTAAGGCATGGCAAGAAAGTATTTCTGTCTTCGCCAATACATCATCACTTTGAAGCTAAAGGCTGGCCTGAAACTAAAGTTACAATGCGCTTTTGGATATTAGGACAAATAGCTGGCGTGCTTGGGCTAATAGTCTTTCTGATAGTGGGGCATAATTAATGCAACCAAGTCGCACAAGTGTTAGCAGAAGGCATCCTAACACCAATAATGCTAATAGCGAAAAAACATCGGATAAGCTAGAGCTTGGCCGGAAACATAGACCCGATTACTGGCTGATTGTTTGGTGTGCCGTACTACTAGTTATTGGTCTAATAGTTGTTTATGCAATCAGTCCGGCTTTAGCTATTACTAACCATGTCAGCAATAACTACTATGTCTACAAACAGATGATTGCTATTTTCCTAGGTCTAATAGTTTTCTTTATCACTTACAAAGTGCCATTACAGAAATGGCGTCAGGCTTACAAACCGTTGCTGATCATTGCCGGGCTAGCCACCCTAGTGGCCTTACTTATGCCTGTTAATCCGTCTTATCCGGCGCATAGGTGGGTTAGACTGGGCGGCTTGTCCTTTCAATCAGTTGAGCTGGTTAAATTTGCCGGTTTAATCTGGTTGTCCGGTTTCTTAGCTAAAAGAATAAAAGAAGGCAAGATTGCGAACAGTAAAGCGACACTTAGACCTCTGGTATACGCTTTAGTAGCTGTTGGTCTAATAATTGTCGGTATCCAAAGTGACCTAGGCTCTGGTGGCGTTATTATTGCCATCATGGGAACCATGGCTTTTGTGGCTGGCCTACCGCTTGGCCGGATTACTCTAATTGGCGTGATTGTCTTATTCGGTGTCTTTTTAGCAATATCGGCGTCACCATATCGGCGAGCAAGGCTTGAAACTTATTTGCATCCACAATCTAGCTGTAAAGGGAGTAGTTATCAGGCATGTCAGGCTCTAATAGCGGTTGGTTCAGGAGGTTTGATTGGCTTGGGGCTGGGCAGTAGCGTACAGGCCTATGGTTACTTGCCAGAAGCTGCAAACGATTCCATTTTTGCTATCTACGCCGAAAAGTTTGGCTTTGTCGGAAGCATTGTTCTAATAGCTATCTTTGTAGCGTTCTTTAATAGAATAAAAAATATAGCGGAACGGTCAGACGATGACTTCATCAGGTTACTCGTCATGGGGGTGCTGACCTGGTTCAGTGTCCAGGCTCTTATCAATATAGGGGCGATGATAGGCTTGCTGCCATTAAAAGGAATCACGTTACCGTTTATTAGTTATGGTGGAACAAGCGTAGTCTTCTCAACTGCAGCGATTGGCCTGGTCTTCCAAGCCTCTCAGTACACTAACCTCAATGCCCGCAAGATAAGCTCCGAGGGTGAATCCAAGCGTGATTACAGGGATAATATGGTAAGGAGGACAAGCTATTGACCATTGTTTTAACCGGCGGTGGTTCGGGCGGACATGTCACCCCCATAATTGCCATAGCTGCCGAACTTAAAAAGCTTAATCCAGAAGCTAAGATTATTTATATTGGGCAAAAAGGCGACAAAATGGCCGACATTCCTGCCCAAGATCCCAATATTGATGAAACCTATTCCATATATGCTGGAAAGTTTCGCCGTTTTCATGGTGAGGGCTTAAAACAGCTCTTAGATATTGAAACTTTTGTTAAAAACGCGAGGGACTTTTTCTATGTGCTTATAGGTATAATCCAGAGCTGGAGACTGACCAGGGAAATTAAACCCGATGTAGTTTTTAGCCGGGGCGGTTACGTCAGCGTACCTGTTTGCTTGGGCGCGCATTTAAATCAGATACCTTATATAACTCACGATTCAGACCCTATACCAAGTCTTGCTAACAGATTAATAGCTAGATGGGCTTCATTGCACGCTGTCGCTTTACCGAAAGACATATATCCTTACTTGCAGAGCAAAACTGTCACAACCGGCATACCAGTAAACGTTAATTTCGTAAAAGTTACCCCAGCGCTTAAGAAAGAATATAGGGAGGAGATAGGTATACCCGTTAAGGCTAAAATGCTCTTTATTATTGGCGGGGGGCTTGGGTCTCAAATTGTTAATAAGGCTGTCTGTGAGATAGTTCCTCATCTGTTAAGGCAGTACCAGGATCTAAGAGTAGTTCACATTGCAGGAGCCAGTAGCGAAAATTTTGTTCACGCAGATTATGAAAGAAACTTATCACCACAAGAGCGGGGAAGGGTAAAAGTATTTGGCTATATTAGCGATGTCTACCGCTACAGCGGGGCAGCAGACATTGTTATCACTAGGGCAGGGGCGACAACCTTAGCCGAGTTCGCCTTGCAGGGTAAAGCCTGCATAGTTATCCCAAGTGCCTTTCTAACAGGGGGGCATCAGCTGAAAAATGCTGAGTATCTAGAAGATCAGAAAGCTATTATTGTTTCCAATGAAATCGATCTTGTCGACAATGCCAACAGACTCGCTAAACAAATTAGTCAGTTGCTTGAGAACAGCAAAAAACAAACAGAGTTATGTTCAAAATTGTCCGAATTTGCGAAACCGGATGCCACCCGGCAGATAGCAGATATAATCTTGGGACTCGCTAAAAATGAAACGTAAAAAATCTAAAGCCGAAGAAGGCACATCCAGCCGACGGAGACATTTGGGTACTTCGGAGAAACTACCGGCCAGTTCGACTTATGCCTATAGCTCACGTCGGTCTGAAGAGGCCATGAATGTAGGTAGAAAAACAGATAGAGCTAAGAAGAAAGTAGCCAAAACTGGTAACTTTTGGCTACAGCGCTTTGGTTTAGTTATTCTAGCCATAGCTTTTATTATCTCTGCATTTAATGTCCTCAGTCTTTCTTCTAAACCCAGGATATTACAGCTCAATAGCAATGGTAATCTTAGCCTTACACCTCAACAAACAAGCGAGTATGAAAATGCCGCAAGTAAGGTGTTGGCAAGCTCTGTTTGGAACGGCAATAAGATCACTGTTGATACTGAAGCTATAAATAACAAGTTGACGGAGGAATTCCCAGAGATACAAACTGTTAGCGTAGCAATACCTATAGCTGCCAGAAGACCTGTGGTTTATGTAGCATTATCCCAGCCTGCACTTGTGCTAGTAGAGACTGATGCCGCGTATGAGATTAACCAAAGTGGAACTGCCGTCTCTGAAGCCTCTACACCGGCTGACTTTGCGTCTCTTAATCTGCCAACAGTAGTTGATCAAAGTGGACTTAACATAAAGCTCCATAGTCAGGCTCTTTCGACAACTTATATAAGCTTTATTCAAGAGGTAAACGGGCAGTTAGCTGCTAAAGATATGACAGTATCATCTATGACTCTTTTAGCAGGCAGCAACGAGCTTGATGTGAGCCTGGCAGGGCAAGGGTACTATATCAAGTTCAATCTTGAAAACGATGATCCTAAGCAACAAGCAGGGACCTACTTGGCAACTATTAACTATCTTAAATCTCAGAACATAACACCTAGTAAGTATGTTGATGTCAGAGTAGACGGAAGATCGTACTATCAATAACCCCTCTTCTACTACTCTTCCAGTTCGGTTTTTGTCTTATTTTTCAAATAGTACAGACATTGAAAAAAACATATTAAAACAACTGAATAGGGCAAAAGTCAAATTTTTCACAAAAACAGGAAAGTGGGGAAGAAATATAAAAATGTAATGAAACTGTGGAAAAAGCAATATTTTCACGATCTAATTGTGGAAAAGTCAAATAGTGCTGTAAATCACATCCAGACACTAGGGCTATATAAAGCTTAAGCTAAGTCGCTTAAAAGCCAGACAGAGCTTATATAGAAGGCTTAACGTAAACGTGTGGGCCTTAACATTATTAACCGGACGTCATTATCATAAATAGTTAAATAGTCCCCTGCGGAAGTGGTATTGGTTTATCACCTTGAAACATAATGTAAGAGTCGCAAAAGATATATTGTGCGACGTCATGTCTATGTAGGAAATCATGCTCTTGCCCACGCCTGCATCAAAATATTTTTTATCATGCCTGCTGCTTTTTATTTAATTTTTAATGTTCACTACCCGCTTCATGCTATTCATAACAAAATTGATATTTTGTCCGTATTTGCCTGCAATTTATATATATTGCTTTGTTCGGTTTTTGTCCTTTCATAATACGAACATCCATGTTTGTTTTTTGTTTATTTAATAATTGATTACTTAAGCTAGCTTGGAAGGTCTAATAATGTCTAGGATAGACTATCTGGGTTGATACACCGGTTTCTGCGTCTAAGGAATAGTCTATACTACTTGGTTTATACAACCAGTTGATGCTCATATTGTGATCGTCATAGCCAAATCCCATCTCATCTCGCACTTTTTGCAAAATATCCAGTCTGAAAGATACAGTTTCGGCATTGAGCTCTCTAGCTGTGTCTGGGCTAAAGTGACCACGTTCGGCTGGAATATTAGGGTCTATGAGAAGTCCGCCACCAATCCAAACATGCGATTTTTGAGGGTCAAAGTTGTTTGTTGCATCTTGGCGCATTCGACTGAAAGACTTATCAAAGCCTCTTAGTGCGGTGTGGCTCATAAAGTGACCAAGTAATGCTAGTTTCTGACCATGATCGTAAATAGATACTGCAATCGCTGTTTCTATGCCAGTTGCCGCTAGAATACCTGAGTTGGCCTTTTTAGCCCAGCTATCCTCTTCTACTATAGTTATGTCTGGTGTGTCTTCTGGAGATGCCATAACTTAGAACTCCTTTGTGCCTGCGCGGATTAACCTAACTGATACTTATGCTGGGTCTGCAAGGGCGTAGGTAGCTTTAGCTACTCGCTTGAATTGAGGTTTTCCCTGCAAGTTAAGCAAGATGGTAGTTTCTTTTACAAAACGGCTCTTAAGTACTCGTTTAACGATCTCGTCGCGATGCAAGGGCTCGTTAGCCTCTTTAAGTACTTCAGTGATAATATCGGCGACTGTTCCCTTTTCGTAGCCCCATTCTTTAAGAGCATAAATCCCGCGGCCGATAAGAACAAAGCGTTTGTCTTTAATAAGTTCGTTATGAATAGCCTGGGTAGTAACGTCTTTACGCTTGAAGTCACTATCCTTAATCGTAGCGGCAATTTCATTGAAGTGCATGTGCTTGCCGTTTTCTTTTAAGATAACGTATATCTTGTCGCGAATGTTCTTAGGGTTAACCATTGGCCACTTAACTAGACCCCAACGGTTATTAAGAGTAGCAAGTTGCTTAGAAGTACTGGCAAGAGCTTCCGCTCTCTTAGAGTCTTCCAAACCAGCCGATCGAGTAATTTCCTTGATTGTCTTTGGTTCACCTAGCTTCTTAATTGTTGCAACTAGGTTTTCAACCTGGCTCTTAAGAGCTTTTTCGTCAAAGACTGACCTGATGCCAACACTATAGTTATAGTTGTCGTCTTCGTTAATAACGGTTAGTTCAGGACAAAGCTGACACAAGAAAGCTACTCGTGACTGCTCTTCTCGGTTAGAATCACTTGTTAATTGACCAGCAATTTGACTAACACGAGCTACTTGACCGGAGTTACTTAGAAGTTCAACTATTTTAGTCTGGAAATCAGTTAGATTAGGGATAGAACCCTGCTCTGCCATTGAACGTAGTTTAGTAATAACAGACTTTTCTAGCTGTCGTACTCTTTCCCTAGTAATGCCTAGCATTTCGCCAATCTGTTCTAGAGTTTCTTTTCTTTCAAACAGCCCAAAACGACGTGCAATAATTTCACGTTCTCTTTCTCGGTCAATACAACTCAATACTGTGGTTACAAGCTCTTCAGTCGACAATTCAGTAGTTGTGGTCTCTATTGGTTGGGCCATCTTAATTAATCTTTCCCTAATCTTTAAAGGTTTATCACTATATTATAAAACTAATATCTTTTAAAGTCAACACATTGTCATATGTTTGTGAGGTTGACACTTATTGTAGCACAATACTGACAGCATGTCACAGTAAATGGTCTAAGAGTATTACCTCTACACGGATTGGGTGTATTAGCAAACAAATTTATTTTTTAGCTTTGGCTTTTCGTTTAAACTTACGGCCTTTTGCGGGTGCAGCAGCTAGCAGTTTTTTAGCCTCTGCTTCTGTAATCTTCTCTGGATCTTGCCCCTTAGCAATGCGAGCATTCTTTTTGCCGTCTGTTGTGTATGGACCATAAGGACCATTAAGGATATTAATACCGCTTTTTTCAAAAGATTTGATGTGTTTGGCAGCGTCTTTGGCAAGCTTTTCTTCATATAACTTTATTGCCTCTTTCTCTGTAATGGTATTGGGGTCGAGGGGTTTAATGGAGACAAAGGTCTTGTCCACTTGTACATATGGTCCGAAGCGGCCAATATTGGCTTTTATTTCCTTACCATCGCTGGTTTTACCGACTAGTCTAGGTAGTTTGAACATTTCAAGCGCTTGCTCTAGGGTAACACTCTCGATGGTTGCACCCTTTGGCATAGGGGCAAAAATAGGCTTATTCTCAGTGTCTTCGGTGCGTCCCTTGAGCAACATCGGTCCATAACGGCCAAAGCGGGCAAAAATAGGCTCACTAGTCTTGGGGTCAAGGCCTAATTCTCTAGCTTGTGAGACCTCATTTCTAGATATGTCTTCAGACTTCTCAACCAGTGGGTGGAAATCCTTATAAAACGCAGCTATCATCTGTTCCCAGTGCTCTTTGCCGTCGGCAATATTATCAAAGTCTGATTCAATTCTTGCCGTAAAGTCGTAGTCCACCACGCTTGGGAAATACTTAACTAGAAAGTCCGTTACAACCTCTGCAACACCAGTTGGGAGTAGCTTTAATCTATCAGCTCCAACGATTGTCGTTGAGACTGACTCGCTAATTGCACCTTTATCTAGTTTGATCTCTGTAATTTCGCGTTCTGTGCCTTCGACATCGGTCTTTTCAACATAGCCTCTGGCTTGAACAGTTGAAATAGTAGGCGCGTAAGTACTAGGCCTTCCTATACCAAGCTCTTCCAGCTTTCTCACTAGACTTGCTTCTGAATATCTGGCTGGAGGTCTAGTAAAGGTTTCTGTCGCAAGCACGGTTTGTCTGGTTAGCTCGTCGTTTAAACTAAGTGGCGGCAATATAACATCGTCTTTAGTTCCACCATAAACCTTCATGAAACCATCAAATAGCATGATTTCACCTTTAGCCACGAAAACTTCAGGCTTAGTACTTATATCTATAGACATTTCAGTACGCTCTAGTTGAGCTGGGCTCATCTGAGTGGCAACTGCTCGCTTCCAGATAAGCTCATAAAGTCTTTTTTGCTGATCATCTGCTCCAGCTGAGTATTTGTTAAAGTCTGTTGGCCTAATTGCTTCATGGGCTTCCTGTGCACCCTGAGAACTGGTCTTAAACTGTCGTCTTTGATGATACTTGCCGCCGTATTCTTTCTTAATAAGAGCCTCAGCACTAGATAGTGCAGTATTAGATAAAATTACGCTATCCGTTCTCATATAAGTAATATGACCGGCCTCATACAGCCTTTGCGCTAGAGTCATAGTTTGTCGCACGCTAAAACTTAACTTACGGCTAGCCTCTTGTTGCAAGGTACTGGTTGTGAATGGTGGGCTTGGGTTTCTTGAAGTTGGCTTCTTATCTATCTGGGTAATCTTATGTTTAGCATCTATGATTCCCTCTAGCCATGCTTTGGTCGTATCAGCGTCTTTTAACTTGACGGATAGCTCAGCTGGAATATCTTCATGACTAGAGCTAAAAACAGCCGTTACTTTAAATGATCCCTGCGCTGTAAAGTCTTTGATATCTCTTTCACGTTCAACGATTAAGCGAACAGCGACAGATTGAACGCGGCCTGCGCTTAAGCCTCCTTGAACTTTTTTCCATAATACGGGAGATAGCTCATAACCGACTAGGCGGTCTAATACTCGTCTGGCCTGCTGTGCTTCGACTAGCTTAAGATCTACAGTTCTAGGTGATTTAATAGCGGCTTCTATGGCTGGTTTGGTGATCTCATGGAAGACGATTCTCTTGGTCTTCTTAGGATCAAGATTAAGAGCCTGGGTTAAATGCCAAGCAATGGCTTCACCTTCGCGATCTTCGTCGCTGGCTAGCCAGACTTCATTATCTTTAGCTGCTTTTTTGAGCTCGCTGACGACCTTCTTTTTATCGCTGCTGATTTCGTATTTTGGCTCAAAATTATGCTCTATATCTATATTGAGACCTTTTTTAGGTAAGTCACGGATATGTCCAAAGCTACTCTTAACGATATAGTCCTTACCTAAGAACTTTTCGATGGTTTTTGCTTTAGCTGGACTCTCTACAATTACTAAGTTTTTTGTCATATGATCGCCTTATATAAGCTTAAATTTAATCTCAATGCAAACAGAATTGCTCATTTTCTCAGCTAGATTACAAAATTAATAGCCCAAATACTGCCCTATTTTATAGCCTGCCCAAATGCCGACAAAACAGCCGAGTGTACTTAAGATTATACTCGCAGCTCCAAACCAGTTGCCATTGCTAAGTAATGCGCCTATCCATCCGAAAACGGTGCTGAAAACAATAATACTGATGGATATCATGCCTTTCACTGTACTTAGTCTAGCATGTAAACGCTGAAGCTTAAGCTTCTTGCAATTAAGTACAAAACATATTAATGTATTGACATAAAGACACTTTTTTGCTAAAATAGCAACTTGTGATTCCCGTATAAGGAATTCAGGCACCTTTTACCCCCATACTAAAACTTCTTAAAATAAGAAGTAATAGTTAGATTGTTTTAGAGTGCGCCTGATACATGAAAGTTGTTACCCTCCACTTTCCATCGAGCATTTGTTTGGTTTACTCCAAACCGCTCTAAAGCATACTAACCCCTTTAACTAGATTCCTCGACTTTATTGTCCCGGGGTCCCCGTCAAAGCGAGCCTAAATGGTAGCTGTAACAAGCTGGCACTGTCTTTATTTATTTATGTGACTTGATGCTTCGCTGGGGTGGGTTGAAGGGTGGTATGGCGAGAATTTATTCTCGCCTGAAATAGGCCTACGAGTGGTGCCCACCCCCTCTCGTGGGTCTATTTCAGTTTTATATCAAAAATGATCGCGTTTCGTGAGGTAATTGACCGCCAAAAATGTATTCGCTGATGATGGCGTTAACCTCTTTATCCATGTTGCTAAGTTGGTCTTGTTCTTCTTCGCTGAAATTCTTTAACACGAAGTCTTCACTTTTTATTCTAACCGGCTTCTTTGGCCCAATGCCTATTCTTATTCTGTTATATTCTTCTCCGGCTATTTGAGAGATGTTTTTAATGCCATTATGTCCGGCGCTGCTACCACCTAGTCTTAATCTTATCTGGCCAAAATCTATATCTATATCATCGTGCAGTACAACTACTTCTTTCAGAGGTATTTTATAAAAATGCATTACTGCTTGAACCGCTTCACCACTTAGGTTCATGAAAGTAGTTGGTTTAATTGCTATAACCCTGTTATCACCTAGCCGTCCAGTGCTGAGTAAACACTTGAGATCTTTTTTATTAACCCAATCACCCATTTCTGAATTTTTACTAACAAAGTAATCAATGCAATTAAAGCCGACGTTGTGTCTGGTTAAGTCGTATTCGCTGCCTGGGTTACCGAGACCAACGAGCAGTGTTGTCTTATTGAGACCGACGCTATAATACATCGCTGGATCGCTAACTTGAGGTTTCTTTTGCAGCCAAGCCATTTTTTAAGCGACTTCCTTATCCGTTTCCTTAGTTGGGCTGACACCATGTTTATGACCGACATGCTTCTCGATGAACCATAGTTCAAGAGGAGTGCCTTCATAGCCAAAAGTCTGTCTCATGCGGCCTTCTAAGTAGCGTCTGTAGCTCCAGTGAACGTATTTGGTTAAGCTACCGAATATCTTAAAAGCTGGAGTTGGATTGTCTGTTTCCTGGACCATATAGTTCAGCTTTGGACTTCTGTTTTTAAGTCCAGCTGGTGGATGAGCATCGATTGCCTGCTTGAGCCACTTATTAAGCGCACTGGTTGGGATTCTCTTTGCTCGTTGCTGTTCAATATCTAATGCCAGGTCAAAGATTTTAGTAACGTTTTGGCCGGTTACAGCACTGGTAAATATTAGCGGTGCCCAAGGTATGAAATCAAAGTTATGAGCGATCCGTGGAGCTAGCGCGTCTCTTGTGTAGGCATCTTTATCGATGACCGAGTCCCACTTGCTGACAACTAGAACAAGGCCTTTGCCGGCTTCCTTGATCATTCCCGCTATTTTCTGGTCAATCTGGACGTTTAATTCGTTGACGTCCATTAAAAGCAAACAGACATCGGCTTCTTCTATGGCGGCGAGGGCTCTGATAACACTGAAGCGTTCAACGCCTACTTTAATCTTGCCGCTGCGCCTTATTCCGGCGGTATCTAGTATTTCAATTTCCCTGCTCTTATATCTAATACTTGCTCGGTTAACGTCTCTGGTCGTACCGGCAACGTCAGCTACGATTGCCTGCTGCTTTTTAGCTAAGGTATTAAAGAGATAAGACTTGCCAACGTTAGGCCGACCAACTAAAGCTATTTTAAAGCGGTTATCGTTGTCTTTCTGCCTTATCTTCGGGATTATAGCAACTAGTTCATCAAGCAGATCGTTAATTCCCCTGTTTTGCGTAGCAGAAGTTTTAATAATGGGTTTGATGCCCAGCTTATCGAAAACGCTTAGATCCTGACCTTTAGCCTTATCGACTTTGTTAATAATGAGAAAGACTGGCTTCTTCGTCTTGAGCGCCATCTTGGCAACGCGCCTGTCTTCTTCTGTTACTGGTACGTCGGCTTCGACAACTACCCATATAACCTCGGCACTGTCTGAGGCCTGAATTATTTGTTCTTGGATAGTAAATTCGAAATCATCATCAGGATCTTTGATACCAGCAGTATCTACCAGCCAGAAATTTTGGTGCTTGTATTCAGCCTTGGCCGTAATGCTGTCCCTGGTTGTACCTGGCTCTTTCGCAACAATAGAAATCCTACGCTCTAGGATAGAGTTAAATAGACTAGATTTGCCGACATTTGCTCTACCGACAATTGCAACTATGGGTAATTTACTGCTCACTTAAGCTTATTATAGCAGTTATACCGCTGTTATGGTGTAGTATCACCCCAAGAGACCCTCAAATTGGCTTAATTACTTTGAACTTACCTTCCTTGAGGTCGTTAAGAGAGTAGCTTCCAAACTGTATTCTATGGAGCTTTACCACCTCATATCCTAAGGAACTAAAGGTTCGGCGGATTTGCCGATTTCGACCTTCGCTCATACTTACCTGCCAGCTTTTTCCATTATTTAAAGCTTTAAGACCTAGACGGCTCTTACCGTCACTTAAAGACACGCCATTCTCAGAGATTAATTTTGTACTTGCTAAATCCAACTCTTTATTAAGGACCACATTATATAGCTTTGTTTTAGCAAAGCTTGGGTGTGTCAGATTGTTAGCTAGCTGTCCGTCATCCGTAAGAAGTATCAAGCCAGTTGAATCTTTGTCTAAGCGACCAACCGTTTTCAAGCGGTGCAACTCCTTAGGCAATAAGTCGTAGATAGTGTGGCTGCCCTGACCCGCTCGGCTAGAGACGTATCCAGCCGGCTTATTAAGCATTATTAAGGTTGTCTCTGTAACGAGTCTTAAGGTTTTCCCGTCCAATTCAACTTTATCAATGTCGTTAACTTGGTCACCAGCACTGGCTGATTGGCCATTAATAAATACTTTATTCTGTTCAATTAACTTGTCGCTTGCACGACGACTAAGCCCAGTCGCTTGAGCAACAAATTTATTAATCCGAGTTTTCATCACACCTTTATTATATGGCTATACTAGTAGGATCTTGTTCTTCTGATTTTGGTGTATTGCTTTCATCGGATGTGACAACCTGTGGAGTCGGTGCAGTTATGCCTGATTCCTTGGCTTGTTCAAGGGCTAAAAGAGATTGTATACTTGGCTTGTTGCTATCAGCGTCCGCTGGTGGAGTAATAACTTTCTTGTGAGCTACACTTACGTTATCGTTTGGTTCTTTCTCTTCCTGAGCTTCAGGCATGCTTGGGTTGGCAGTTGGTTCTGGTTCGGAAGTTGCTTCCGCAGGCTGCTTTTGCGCTACGATTGCCTCCGCAAGCTCTTTAGCTGGAGCTTCTACTGCAGGTTCAGGAGGCGCAACAACTTCTTCAGGAGTTTCTACAGGTGCAGAGACTGGTTCGGGTGCAGGTGTCGGTGCTGGAACTGGACTAGCAGCCAATGAATCTATAGCACTCGATACTAATTTATCGTCTGCTTCACTCGTAACTTGTTCTGGGCTTGCTTGTGCTTCAGGAGGAGGCGCTTCAGTATTTGCACCGGAAACAAAATTCTCTATTTGATCATCGATTTGGGCAGATTCATCTGTAGTGGATTTAGCTTCACTACCTGAACTGTTAGCTGCCTGGACTTTCTCTGGATCTTCTTGAGCTGATACGCTGCTGACTTGTACCGGCTCTTCAGGTACAGGAGGTGTTTCCGTTACTGGTTCGGGTGCAGGTGTCGGTGCTGGAACTGGCGCTGGAGGCACGGGTGCAGCTGGAGGAGGACTTGCAGGTTCGCTAGGTGGGGTAACTGGCTCTGCTGGTGGGGTTGCAGCTGGTGGCGCTGGCGCTGGAACGGGCGACGGCCCTTCTGAATCATTTAATAAATCGTGTACTGTTTTAACGATGTCTTCTAGGGTGACCTGGGATTTTACTAGATAGCGGTCTGCCCCCAGTTTATTAGCTCTTTGCTGGTCTTCACTTTGGCCTAAGGCTGTCAGCATGATTACTCTTACTGACTTAAGGCCATCAGTGTTCCTGAGGATGTCTAGCATTTCAAAGCCGCTTATCTTAGGCATCATAACGTCAGAAATAACCAAGTCGGGCTTCTCGGCTTTGGCAACCGCTAGAGCTTCCTCACCATCTTTAGCAGATACGATCGTATAACCCTCGGCTGCTAACCTAGCTTCGTAGATCTCTCTTAAATTATTGTCATCTTCGACTAAAAGGAGTTTTTGCATTGATTTACCTTGTCATCATTCGGCTTATGTTTAGATTACTTTTATTGTATCACGCTGAAGCTAAAGAGCTAATGGGTTTCATCTCTGGGTTTTGACTACTCTTTGCCTGCAATTCTTTAACCTTTTGCTGAGTTAGTCTAGGCAGGTTGATATAGAAGGTGCTGCCCTTGCCTACTTCACTCTCACACCATATACGTCCATTATATAGCTCAACAATTTTGCGACAGATGAATAGACCCAAACCTGTGCCGCCAATTGTTCTGGTAGCAGAGTTATCTACCCTGTAGAACTTCTGAAATAGATGAGGTACATCCTCTTTAGGAATACCTGGACCGGTATCTTTAACGTAGCACTGTACTACCTGCCCGTTCCCTGTAATACCCAAAGTAATTCTGCCCTCGGGTGTATATTTAACGGCATTGTCGAATAGATTTGTAATAACTTCTCTTAAGCGGTCGGGGTCGACATAAACTTGATACAAGGGTGTTATCACTTTTTGCACGCTCTGATTCGATGCATCAATGCTTGTCTCGCTGCCAGCAGCATAGTACATAGCTAAGCCCTTCTTCGTGGCGACTAGCTGAAGGTCGCTGCTAAGTTTAGATAAATACTGGCCCATCTCAACTACAACTGGGTGGCTGGTTAAACGACCGTCCTCGGCTTTGGCACTTGTTAAAAGATCCTGGAAGAGTTGACCAAGATGCTCAGTCGACGCATGGGCTTTTTCTAGATAATCTTTGGCTCTTGCGTCTATAGTTGCAACCTTATCGTTAAGAGCGAGTGCCAAATAGCCCTCAATTGCCGCAACTGGTGTGCGCATTTCGTGACTAGCCGTACTAATAAAGTCAGCTCTTTGCTTTTCCTCTGATTTTTCCTGGCTGATGTTATTAAAGACGGCTACTGCCTGATTAAGCTTCGATTTGGCGTCAAATAAGGGAGATATATGAAGACGTATTGGTATGATCTGGCCGTCTTTAGTATGAAGACTATACTCTCTTGATGTAATTCCCTTGCCTGTGTCAAAGATGACATGCAAGGGATTTGAGACTTTACTAATTGCTTCACCTTTATCGTTGACAAGTTGGACGACTAAATCTGAATTAATACCTATTGCCTCGTCCGTTGTCCAGCCGCATAAGTTGCTTCCGGCTGGATTAATGAGCTGTATGGTTTGCTGGTTGTCTATTAAAACAACCCCATCTTCAATACTGTCCACGATTACTTTGGCTTCTTTAATAGGATCAATACCTATATCCGTGCCTTTGCCGCCTGATGTAGATTGGAGTGGGTTTAATTTACCTAATGAACTTTTGAAACTCATATTGTTTACTCTTAAGTTTAGCAAAATTTATGCAATACGTTTATGGTTTTAACTAGTTAGACGTCATCTAACAGATTTGATAAGATATCTGGGCTAATATATGGCCTCATCGTCTAGCGGCTAGGACACTGGGTTCTCATCCCAGCAACCGGAGTTCGATTCTCCGTGAGGTCACCAGATTGAAGTAACAGATGTAAGCTAGTGTTGTCGCTGGTTTTTATATTCTGTCACCTCTGTTTTTTTAAGTTCGATTCCTGTTATATTCTCCACCGAGGATCTCTTTTGATATTATGTATAACATGACAAGCACACTTTTACCTCTGGTCAAGGAATCGTTAGATGCCAATGCGATTAATCACAAGGTTTTCGAATGCAACCCTGAGCTTGCAGATACTACAGCGTTTTGCGAGCATAATGGATTTAGCAAAGACCAATCTGCAAATACTATTATTGTGGCCAGTAAATCAGACCCCGTACAATACGCGTGTTGCGTAGTGTTGGCAACGACAAAACTAGATGTAAACAAGAGAGTCTGTCAATTATTGGGTGTAAAGAAAGCTTCTTTTGCACCTATGGAAGAAGCGTTAAAGCTCTCGCACATGGAATACGGTGGCGTAACCGCTTTTGGCTTACCTGATGATATTCCAGTCTATATTGATTCGAGAGTCATGGAGCATGATGAGATTGTTATGGGTGGCGGAAATCGGTCATCTAAGGTTCTAGTTAATCCTGATGAGCTGAACAAGATGAAAGTCGTACAGGTTATTGAAGGACTGGCGAAAGTAAAAGATAGTTAAGTTAATTCTCATAAATCTTAAATAAGGAGAAAATTTAATAATAAGGTTGAGCTAGTAGGAAACTTCAAAGTTGATTTTATTTATGCAACATTGCCTTTATAATAAATATGTACTATTGTTTTTAAGTAATATTTGACAAGCTTAAGCGGATTACACTATTATCGTTTTAGGTAATACATGTAATATATAAAGACAAAGTGAAAAAACCTTCTATAATAACAAAAATATGTATCTCGGCGGGAATGTTTTTTGGTTTGCTTTTCGGCATGCTAATGACTCCACTTAGTCTTGGGCTGGCCTCAGCTGATTCATGTACGCCCCCAGGCACAACTTATGGTACAGACACCATGAGTGTAACTATTCCATCTAGCGGTACTTATTCTATATGGACACGTATTCAGACTCCTTCTAGCAGCGTCAATAGTATCTTATTAAATATAGATAACAGTTCTTGCTTCAATGTTGGTGGCAGTTCGTCAATAACACCAAATACATGGACTTGGGTTAATTATGAGGACGGTAGTACCTCTAATTTAGTTACAGCAAACTTAACCGCTGGTACTCATACATTTACCTTAACCGGCACGGAAAGCGGCATGATGGTTGATCGTATTGAAGCACTAGCTGATAACACCTGTGTACCAACAGGCACCGGAGACAATTGTACGGTGTCGCAACCGGTAGATACGACGCCACCGACCGTCAGCTTAACGAGCACTCCAGCCACGGTAACGGCCAGCACTTCGGCGTCAATTGCCTTTACTGGCACAGATAATGTGACACCCACAGGCAGCTTGACTTATGAGTGCTCACTCGATGGCGCAGCCTACACTACTTGTACTAGCCCGGCATCATACACTGGTCTAGCTAATGGAGCTCACAGTTTCGCAGTTAAATCGGAGGATCAAGCCGGTAATCTGTCAACAGCTGCGACCACGTCCTGGACAGTCGATACCGTGCCTCCGACAGTTTCGCTGACTACCCCGTCGAATGGTGCGACTGTTAGCGGTACGGTTAGTGTTGCTGCTAATGCAGCTGATAACGTTGCAGTATCATCGGTACAGTTCAAATTGGATGGTCAAAATCTCGGTACGGCCGACACAAGCAGCCCTTATAGCTATAGCTGGAATACCACGGGCACATCGAATGGTAGCCATACTCTGACAGCTGTTGCGACGGATACGACTGGCCATGCAACCACATCTAGTAGCGTAGCTGTTACGGTCAGTAATTCGAGTGGCGGTGATACAACAGCGCCTAGTGTTCCGACGGGATTAGTACAAGACACATCAATCCCTGTAACTGCTACATCAATTGATGTAAAATGGAATGCTTCGACGGATAACAGTGGTGGCAGTGGACTGGCAGGCTACAAGCTCTACCGTAACGGTACCCTGCTTGCGACTCTTGGTAGTACGACGACAAGCTATATAGACTTTGGACTGACTGCTAGTACTAGTTATACATATACAGTCTCGGCCTTTGATAATAGTGGCAACAACTCAGCAGCTAGTACTGGTGTATCGGTCACGACGACATCACTTGTTGGCGATCTGGATGGGGACGGTCATGTTACTGGCCACGACCTATCATTACTGCTGTCACACTACAATACTGCTTATCCTCAAGGTGAATTTGATGGCTATAGCCTAGTTGAAGGTCATGATCTAAGCTTATTACTAACTAATTATGGAAAATAGCAGAGATTAAAATGAAAAACACCATACGCCATATAGCTAAAACGAACCAGAGGCTTCTTTTGCTCTTGCTAGTATTTGTATTGGCTGGCGTAGGCTTGTCTACTCATAATTTCGCTTCAGCCAGTGCGGCCACTGCTCTACTTAGCGTGTCGCCTGCCAGTGGTATCGTCACAAAAGGCTCGACTTTAGTAGTTAGTGTCGTCGTCAACACTTCTGGCAATACTATAAATGATGTCCAGAGTGTCTTAACTTACCCTTCTTCATTGCTTAGTTACACAAGTATTGTTGCGGGCGCTTCATTTAATGCCACAGCACCTACCCTTAGCAGCGGTTCGATAGAGTTTGGTGATTCGGCTACAGCTGGTTCAACTGTAACAGGTACTCAGACTGTAGCAACCGTTACATTCACCGCTACTAACACTGGCACTGCTGCCGTTAATCTAGCCACTGTCTGTCCAGCTAACAGTTATGCTTTAACTTGTTCAGCAGCTTACGATAGTGCTAATTCTGACAATGATCTCGCCAGCGTACATGATGGTAGCTTCATTGTTTCGGCTCCAGTAGTAGTCACCCCCCCACCAACTAGTGGCGGCGGAACAACTACAGGTGGCAGCACGACTAAAACAGGAGGAACAACAACTTCCACTGGCCATACTACTACAGGTAGCTCGGGCGGTAACACTACGTCACCTTCCTCTACAAGCGCTGGAACCACTTCAGGTGGTACCACTACTACTGCTCCAACAACGCCTTCAAGTTCAACAACGCCTAGTTCTCCAACTATAAGCAATATCCGAGTTACGAATGTCTCAGGCACGGGTGCAACTGTTACCTGGCAGACAGATATAGCTTCCAACTCAGTTGTTAATTACGGGCCTACTACTAGTTACGGTTATACGACTCAAGACGACAGTCTTACAACAGACCACTCTGTTCTATTAAACAGTCCTCCTCTACAACAAGGTATAGCTTATTACTATACGGTCAGCAGCACAGCCACAGGCGGTCCAACTGCTACCAGTAGTCAATATAAGTTCATGACCCTTGGCTTCTCTGTCCAGCTTTACATACTGGATAAGAATGGTAAACCTATTGAAAATGCACATGTTAGCTTAGGTGGCCGAACTGCCATTAGCAACTCCAAGGGCTTTGTAAATATAGCTAACGTTCCTGCTGGCGCTCAAACAGTGACCACTAAATCTGGCAACAAGACAACCATTAAGAAAGTTACAATTGGTAAACTAAACCCAAGCACTGGCACTTACCAAGCCCAGAAGTTTAATATTACAGCCTCTCGTGGAACTAACTTCGTACCAATCTACACGACAGTTCTACTAATAATTATTTTGGGACTAGTCGTTGTCTATCGTGGTGCAATCAGGTCTTACCTAAATAAGCGACTAAGCCCACAGACAGCCCCTATAGGCATGTCTCCAGAGCTAGGTGGTCAATCGGTCTTTACCCCAGGGCAAGATGCCCAGCAAAACCAGCCAATTGTAGGAGCAACTACACCTCCCAATGACACTAAGCCAGAAATAGACAGCCAACTAGACAGCCTAAGCAAGCCAGAGCTACCTCAACCTGGTGCCACTGTTCAACCTCGAGATCAAGATAATAATGAAAAGCTATAAAGCTTTTCATAAAAATCTACGAAATCTTTCTTAGAGCAATCCTTGCAAGAACCGTCATTGGCGGCTGTGTGTACATAGCAGAAGTGTGTTCGTTAGGATTAAGTCTTCAGTATAGGTAGCTCATGCCACTCCGTGGTATAGCTAGGACTCTTTAGTTCCTTCTTTGGTTGCCAAACTTTAGACAGGTCCTCTGCCGCTAAATGTATGGTTGATTTACCGTACCTCTCATTAATTGAATCAACTGCCTCAAAGCGTGCTTTAGACCTGAATAGCTGACTAAGGTCTACGTCTCCAGTTATATCTATTTGTAAGCCATTCTCGCTGGCTAGGTCATAAAAAAGCACATTAGCTCTATGTATGTCTATACCTGCGCTAAAAGACGCTCTAGCTGCCTTTATTAGCTCTTTGGACAGCACTCCGCTGTCGTTAGAAGGAGTTAAGAAGTTAACTGCGAAGCTAAATTTTCTATACCCTGGCTTATGTTTATTGGTGCTTAAGTACACTACTGCTCTTTTAGCTAGGAGTTTATCAACTCGGAGTTGTTTGGCTGCCCGAGCGCTTAGGCTGGCTATAGCTGCTTCAATAACGGCGAAGTTACTGGTGTCTTCGCCAAACATACGGCCGTGCATGATAGTTTGTCTTTGCTTGCCTTCAATGAATAAAGGCAGACACGATTGACCATTTAGCTCTGCCACCATTTGCCTGCCATGAATTCCCATTAAAGACTGGGCGTGCTTAGGCCGCATATAAGATAGGTCTAGGGCGTTATATATACCTTCCGCCTTAAGCTTAGGTGCTATACGCCAGCCGACTCCCCAGATGTCACTTATGGGGGTTTGTAATAAGTAAGGTGCACGGGCTTCGGGACTTAGACTTTGTAAATCGAGGACGTCATCTATATTTGGATTTTTTTTAGCCCTTTCGGTGGCGACTTTAGCTAGAGTTTTAGAAGGAGCGATGCCAATGGCTACGGGTACACCTACGCTTTTTAAAATGCTGTATCTAACGGCCTGCCCCCAGACGGTGTAATCCTTGATGCCCAGGCTGCTTAATTCTAAGAACGACTCGTCGACTGAATAGACTTCAATTTTTGGAATAATACGAGTTAGAGCCTTAACTATGCGTTGGCTGATATCGCCGTAAAGTTCAAAATTAGCGCTAAACTGAACCACTCCTTGGCTTTTGAAGACAGGCTTATATTTGAAAGCTGGAGCTCCCATGGGTATACCCAGAGCCTTAGCTTCGTTAGACCGGGAAACAACGCAACCGTCATTGCTGCTTAGAACTACAACCGGCTTGTTGTTAAGCTCAGGACGAAAGATTCTCTCGCAGCTGACGAAGAAGTTATTACAATCAATTAGGGCAAAAATACTAGACATAATAAAAGGATTAAAACTGGTGTATAACCGCGCTTACCTTTCCCCAGGGTTTTTCCTCTGGCTGTAAATGCTTGCTTCTAGCTATTTTGAAATCGTTATTCTGCCAGATTACGACTAGATCATTGGGTCCTTCAATAGCTCCCCTATCAATAACGGCTATATCACCGTCAAAGATGCCCTGGTCGCTCCAGTTATGCCCCGCTATCCTAAATAAGTAGGTGCTGCTGGGATGCTGTACGATTAGCTGGTTTAAGTCTAGTGCTAGCGCTGGCAGTTTGCGGTCGGCTGCTGGATTAGGAAAGCCTGAATGCACCGATACGGCGTCTGATTCTATAATTGGTTGAAAGTCATTATTCATATTGTTCTCACTTATTAAAGTTTATTTAAGCCCCGACTTTAGTTCCGACCAAAGTCCAATGATTGGTCGCATCTTGCCTTAGGCGGTATTGAGTTTCACCATCGCTGACATCGAATAGTTTTATGAACTGCTGACCTGACTTAACCAGGTATTGCCAGCCTTCTTCTATAAAAGAGTATTCCCTGCCTTTATAGACCATGCGTCTGGGGTAACTCTCCAAACGATGATCAGTGGATTTATTGCGGAAATAGACAGCGGTAATTTCTATTTCTTGGTTATCAAAAGAAGAGATTTTCATAGTAACAAGCTCCTTAGCGTGAAAGATTAGATAATAAAAAGAGAAACCGTAGCTTAAGTATTTAAGTTACAGCAAACGGGTTTTATAGATTTGGAGCTTCTTATCAGGCCTTCAAGTTTTACTATACCGTTCAGATAGAAAACTCTACTTTCGCCCTTTTGAAACTAATTGCTTGTTACGTATAAGAAAGCAGTGACCGAGGTATACTTTCCTGAAAATTAAGTCCATGTGGTAAATCTTTAGGGTCTCTAAAAAAGTCCTTCATGTGGCTAAGCGCTATTATATGCTCTATTTTTACAAGCTACAAGCGTTTTAATTTATTTAATTGTATTGACGAAATCTACGAGTTCGTGAGGTGTTAATTCGGCTTTTACGAGGTAGCCGTCGGCCTGCTTTTCGATGTCGGCCCTGACGTCTTGGCGCTGCTCAAGGTTAGTAATAATAATGATCTTTGAGCTTATGGGTGGGAGTCTGGTCGGGTCTCTTAAGATCCTGAGTATTTCTATACCAGTAAGGTTTGGGATCATTAGATCAAGCAAAATGATGTCGTAAGAATTCGCCTGAGCTGCCCTTAAGGCTTCTTCCCCGTCAGAAATAACCGTGACGTTGTAGCCAGCCTTTTTTAGCGAACGCTCGTATAGCTCACTAATAAAATGCTCGTCTTCAATGCATAATATGGATCTTTGTTGTCTGCTCTGGTTTTGGTCTGGTTGCATATAATTTAAGTATACATGAGCTGACTATTGGCGATATAGAGAGTGGTTTTTAATCCACCCGTGCGCCCCTTTAATTAGCTCCTGCCTGTCTTTAGAAGACTTAATGTTAAGCGAGCTATAAGGCTGGACCGTAAAGCCAAAAACACTTCCTTGGTCTTCCTTGCTTCTAACCCATAAATTTCCGCCATTGGCTTTAACGATAGACTTAGACAGGTAAAGACCAAGCCCAGTACCGCCTATCTGCGAACGATTATGGTGATCTCTATAGAACTTGGTAAATAGGTTCGGTATAAGCGCGGTGGCTATACCAACGCCATAGTCCTGGACCGTGGTTTCGACCATATTGTCCTTAGTCAGGTGTGCATCAACTTTAATAACGGTACTTTTACCGCTGTATTTTATGGCGTTATCGACTAGGTTGTTGATAACTTCTTGAATACTTAGGCTATCGACGGCAACCGTTGGTAGCTTCTCGTCTATTCTAGTTTCCAAAGTTATTCCCCTAACCTTAGCCCTAATTCTTAAGGCATCTATTGTCGGATCTAAAATTTCTGACCAGGCTATTTCTTCCAGTTTAAGTTCCATCTGATCGTCGTCTATACGAGCAACGTTTAAGATGTTATTAACAAATGACATTAGCTGTTCAACCTGGGCGTGCATTTTTTCCATAAAACCTTCGAGCTCAGGATCTAACTTGCCTTCCAGTTCCTCTTCAAAGACCTCTATATAACCCCTAAGCAGTGTCAGAGGAGAGCGTAATTCATGAACGCCTAGGGCAACGAAACTGACTGCCTGTTCATCCTGGCTATAGGCCTTGGTGTGATCAAATAAAAGCAGCATAGTCTCGTTATGGTCGGTATTATCACGGTTATAGTAAGCCGCTAAGTCAAATAGATACATTGGGTGGTTATCTCTGGCCTCAAGCTTTACTCTCTCCCATGTATTGCCTGCCGTTGCTGACGAAGATTTGGCATTCTTAAGCCAGCTGTCAAAGGTGTCTTCGCTTGGGAAAGCCATGTCCAGGACTACATAAATGCTTTTATCCAATAGATCGATTGCATTCATGCCAAGGTACTTCGCAGCTGCTTTATTGGCATACTTAATAGTCTCGCTACTATCCAGTACAAAAAACGGTATAGGTAAGTTCTGAGCAACAAAGTTATTGCTGAGATCCTTAGCTTTTTGTTTATTCTCCGTATCGACTTTTTCGGCCACATTAATGAATTGATAGATATGGGACAGTAAATCACTGACAAGATCCTTGCCAAAGCTTAAATCCTGGGCCTTTGGTGCCTGTGTAGATGCTGCACTGGGTGACAAATGAAGAACTGCCTGCCACATAGCTGTAAGTGGCTGCATGAGATAAGACGTTAAGCTAAGCGAAATGAAAGCTGCTTCTAGTATCGCTACTACTCCTAAAATAATCGCCGTGTAAACAACGTTCCAGTTGAGTAATTGTCGAAAGATAATCCAGCCAGCTATTAAGATCACATTGTTGATTAAAACGATTACGAATAGATCAAGCTTGGCTTGGCGAATTAGCTTTTGTAAATAATTCATAAACTAGACTTTAGGGTGAATAGCTGACTTGGCTAGGTGCGCTTAAGGTGGTTATCCAAGTTTGGCCAGGATCTAATCCAATCGCCTGACCATTTGCGCCCGTGAACTGAATCTGAGTTGTATTGCTAGTTTTCGTCCAAGTTCCAACAGTAACGTCCCCATCCTCAAAGACATAGGCAGTGCCGCTACCAACGACTGAGTAGTCTGAGTAATAAGCGCCGCTCGTATCAAGTGCTCCTCTTGATAGCGGAACGACAATACCAATAACTACTTTAGGGCTGATTTGTTTATTGGTATTACTGTCAATCATTGGCTGTCCGCCTTCACTACGGTCGTAGCTATTGGTAGATGAATTGTAAGCGTACTTAACGGCAAAGTCTGCATATGATGGATTTAGGCTGATTGAGCCAGCCGTTGGAGTTTTGCTAGGAGTGGCAATCTTCCTGCTAAAGCCAGTGAAGTTAACACTGGTATAGTTTTTACTTTGTTCCACCGTATTAAGGCCTGCTATTGATGTATAAACATTATGCGGGGCCTGACGTGTACTGATTCTATGGTAAGCACCGGCGTTATAGAACTGGTTTAAATCTTTTGCGTTCCAAGTCTTTACGTCGTTAAGAGCTTCGGTACTGCCACCTACGTGAGCGACTGAAGCATCAAAACCAAGCGCCCATTGAAGGAAGTAAGGCCGTAAACTTCTAACGGGTCCGATATTGTTTGGCGCCGTATCCTGGTACAGTGCCATAAATCTGGTGATTCCACCTTCCGTCAGGGCTTCAAAGACTACGCTGGCCTGGCTAAGGCCGGCTTGCGGTCGGGCGGCATCGGTGTTCTCTACCATAACTGCTGTGACAGGGTCTTTATTAACACTGGGTTGTACTGGTAGACCACTTAAGGTCGAAGGTACAAGATCAGAAACATTTTTTACGACCACAGCCGCCTTGTGTACGGGTGGCTGTGGTTTTTTATGATGGAAAAAGACAATGTAAATTAAAGCCAGGATAATTAAGAGGACAACTGCGAAGATAGCCCATTCTTTTTTATACTGAGGTTTTCTTATCTTAAACTTTTTGAGAAAGCTTTCTTTAGGTATGTCTTCTGATGGGTTGTCACTGTCAATCTCTGACTCGTCAATGTCAAAATCTACTTTTACGTTATTTCCTGAGATCGATTTCGGATCAACATACGAACTGTCTTGGGCTGCTTGTTCGCTAGAATTTTGAGTATCTAATTCCCCATCCAAATGTTTGTCATCATTCATAAGCTTTTATTATATCAAATGCTTATGCTTGAACTTGATAACTTCAAGTATCTCTACGTTTGTTATAGTTATGGATATGAATCGCATGACTAAAAAGCCATGGTTTGGGCCCAAACAGCACGGAGGCTGGGGCTGGCGTGTAACAAGCTGGCAAGGCGGCGTGGTGCTCGCTATCTTTGTCGTCTTTGTCTTTATCAACGCTTCAGTCTTTAAATTAACGGCTAAAGGTATTATTGGCTTCCTGATTTTACTGGGCTGTTTCTTGCTGATTACCTATTTAACTGGTGATCAACCCGGCGGTCCTTTAGGATAAGTATCTAAGCTGGGCTTCAATTCGCCTCAAGGAGACCTCTTTGCCTAGCACTGCGAGCGTATCACTAAGTCCTGGACTGGCCGGAGACTCGGTTGTGGCTATCCTGATAAGACTAAACAACACGGCTGGCTTTTGACCAGTTTCAGTGAGTAATTTATTGAGAACATCACTTAAATTATCAAGGGTGAAGTTGCTTTGACTTAAAGCCTGGTGACTAGTTTCAAGTAAGTCTTTAAGCTCGTCTTTACTTAATTTTTTGAGCTGTTTATGATTCTCGATAAGACTGGGATCTACGGGAAGATCAATGAAGAAGAAAAGGCTTAACTGGCTCAGCTCTGAAAAGTACCTTAGCCTTTCCTGAATAGTAGCAAGCACCTGCTTTTTATAGTCGTCATCATATGAAGAGGCTTGTTCTGGCCAGTACCCTTTTACTCTTTCATATAAATCGTCTAATGGCATTTGGCGAATTAGGCTGCCATTAATCCAGTTGAGTCTTTGCTCATCAAAACGCGCGCCAGCCTTTTGAACTCGGCTCAGGCTAAATTTATCGATAAGTTCTTGCCTAGTAAATATTTCCTGCTCTGTTCCATCGTTCCAGCCTAAGGTCGCAATGAAGCTTACGAGAGCATCGGTTAAATAGCCGTCTCTGATATAGTCTAAAACGTCTTTTGCCCCGTCACGCTTACTCAGCTTTTTATTACCGTTTGGAGCAAGTATATGTGGCAAGGTGGCCATGATCGGCACTTCTATATTTAGAGCCTCATACAGATTAAGGTAGTTTGGAATGCTCGATAAAAATTCCTGTCCTCTCAAAACATGACTTATTTTCATTTCGTGGTCGTCGATAATATGGGCGAAGTTATATGTTGGGAAACCGTCAGACTTAATTAGGACAAAATCGTCTATGACTTCTGGCCCGCTTTTTAAACCACCCATAACGGCATCCTGCCACTCATAATTTTTAGGATCAGATTTAAAGCGTAAAGGCTTGCTGCCATCCCATGGTTCTGTTTGTTCTGGTCGATGGTTTCTATACAGAAATGGTTGCTTTTGTGCTTGGGCTTCTTCTCTAAAAGCCTGTACTTCTTCGGCTGAGTAAGGGTCGGCGTAGGCTCTGCCTGACTCAATTAGCTTATTGGCCCATTCTTTATACGATCCAAGGCGCTGGCTTTGAACATAAGGTCCATATGGTCCTTCTTTATCTGGGCCTTCGTCATAATCCAGGCCAAGAATCTTTAGGGATTTGATTACGTGTTCTTTTGCCCCTTCAACTTCCCTCTTTTGGTCGGTGTCTTCAAAGCGCAAAACAAATTGGCCGTTTGCCTGACGTGCGACCAAATAGGCAAACAACGCAGTTCTTATGCCACCAACATGCAGGAAGCCTGTCGGACTGGGTGCAAAACGGGTTCTAACATTACTCATATATAAGGATTATAAGAGAAAACATCCCTTAAAGTGAAACTAATCTCATTATTTAGCTGCTGGATGCTAAGTTAAGTAGCTCTTGATTACTCAGTGAACCGTTTGAATTAACAACGTACCAAATCCCGTTATTAACCCAGGTTGCGTCCTCGTCGCCATATAAATAAACGGTCAGGTTACTGACATTCATGGTTATGGCGTTTGGATCGATCGAATTAACGTAATCTGATTTAAGATTCGCACTATTCCATAAAGAATTGTGCTGGACCAGAGAATACTTAAGGCTAGGTTCACTGTTATCTTGGAATACTGCCGATACTACCCCTTTAGAATGCGTAACTTTATTAAGGCTATACCCAGCTGGTAAGTCTTTCGGTAGAGCTGACGAAAAGCCGGCTTTACTTGCGGCAACTTGGACTTTAACGTTAGTTGTTCTCTGGCTAGCAAATATTGCCAAAACAACTACAACAACTAATGCAAATAGCCAAAATGCCATCATCCGGCTATGCTTACGCAGTTTTATTTTCTTCTGATCATGGCTAACTGCCTGATTGAGAGCCAATTCCAGTACGTCACTAGTGGTCCTTGGTTTAGACATGGAAACTGGCTTGGTTTTGGGACGATAAGGTTTTGCTCCTGCGATTGTAGGGTGAATGACTTTGCCTGGTTTTAATGAGGCCGGTGTTCTTGGGGCTATGTCAGAAAAATGTTTTACGAAAGGACTTTTATTAACGTCACCAACGTATATCTTACCGGATCTAAGTTTGTTGGCACTGGATGCGAGCGCTGCCTTATCAGCCGTAGGCTTGTGCTTGATAACATCTGTAACCTTAATCTGTCTCTTAAGACTAGGACCGGGCTTTTTGACAGATTTGCGCACCAAAGTACTAGAAGAATTCGGCTTGTGCGCATGAACTGCGACAGCTTTGGCATGGTTGGTGCCACCTCTAGTTTTTGTCTTTGTTGGCATATTTTTCTTACTTGTAATGCTTATAATCTAACTCTCATCTTAAACCCTCTTGTCTATTGAGACAAGTACCTCCATAATATTTACTTGTAAGTTTCTCTATGGATTACCTAGATTCAAATAAAGAATTAAGACAGCGCATCATACTTTTATTAGGTTATGTACTGATAGCAGCCGCTATAGTTATAGCGACGATTGTACTTGTTTATCAATCTTACGGATTTAAGCTGAACAACAAAGGGGCGCTAATTCAAACCGGTCTTTTGTTTTTCTCAAGCGAGCCTAATCCTGCCAATATCTACATAAACGGTACGCTTAATAGTTCGACTACAAATACCAGGCTATTTTTACCCTCTGGCATTGATAATGTGAAGATAACCAGAGCTGGCTATAGAGACTGGACTAGAACTATTACAGTTGACGGTGGTGCGGTTGAGCACTTTGACTACCCTTTCCTATTCCCTGACAAATTGACGACAACTAAAGTTGACACTTTCGCTTCGGCGCCAGGGCTAGTAACACAAAGCCCGGATAGAAACTGGCTGCTGGTTGAGAAACCTAACAGTTCGGTCGATTTTGATCTTTATAACATTAAGAACCCAGCTAAACCAGTTGAAACAGACTTGTCATTACCGACTAGCCTTGTAAGCAAAGCATCGTTAAGTGAAAGCTGGAAGCTGGTTGCTTGGGCGGATGATAACCAACACGTTTTACTGCAGCACATGTATGACTCTAAGATAGAGTATATTTTGGTCGATAGGTCTGACCCAACCCAATCGGTTAATTTGACCAATACGTATAATATTGGTTCAGACACATTAGAGCTTAGTAATGATAAATATAATCAGTACTTTATTCTCAATCCTTCAACGGGTGATCTAACGATGGCTAATCTGGGTAGCACTACTCAAACACCAATGGTTCAACATGTGCTTGCCTTTAAAACTTACGGCACGAGCACTGTTCTATACGTAACTAATGATGGCGCGCCGGCTGGAAGGGTGCTGGTTAAAATGCTTCAGGACGGTAAGATCTATACTCTTCGTTCATTGCCGGTTAGCACCAATTATCTTGTCGATTTAACTACTTACAGCGGTACGCTTTACGTTGCGGTTGGATCTGATACTGCTAACAAAGTCTATATTTACCAGAACCCAGTCGCCCAGTTAGGCGATGACAGCACTGGCGACGTTGCAGTGCCGATCTGGGTACTAAACGTTAATCAGGCTAATTTCTTAAGTTTCTCGGATAGCGCGCAGTTCATTATGGCTGAGAACGGTAATTCATACGCTGTCTATGATATAGAAAACAATATGGGTTACAACTATACCGATACTTCTGATTCGCTTGATACTCCGCAACTAAGCGCCACCTGGATGGATGGTGATCGCCTGGTTTATGTCAGTGGCGGCAAGCTGATTACGCAGGATTACGATAATAGCAATATGCAGAAACTAGTTAGCACCTCACCAAATTACTTACCCGCCTTTTCATCGAACTATCACTACTTATTTACGATTGCACCATCTACGACTATACCAGGACAGTATGATTTGGATATAACCCCTCTATTGATCCCGGCAGATATATAGAGATCAGGCGGGTTTAAGCTTCAGACCAGCTTTTCGCATAATTAAGAAGATCGCGCCAATTATAACAAGGAAAACGACTATCTTGCCTATCGCCGTGTTATAGAATTTTGCCCACACTGTCGGCCCGTTACCAGGCAGCTGCGATAGTTTAGACGAGGAATTTGTCGACTGGGTTGTACTGGGTGCGGTGTTGGTTGTGGGACTAGGACTTATTTGCTGACCTACGACAACCAATCTATTGATGCTAGTCCCAGGTGGATCGCAGGTAATGAGTGTAGCTGTCGCTGTCTGACCAGGCACGGGATTGAGTACCGATACGTCACTTGGTGGCACTACGGTTTTAGATATAACTTTATAAACGTATACCTTGTCGTTGTAAGTCAGATAAAAAGTGTCGCCGTTAACGAGAGTGTGCAGCAAAACAAAAGCAAACTTATACTTACCCTGGTTAAAGATATTGTTGCTACTGTGGCCAAAGAAAGCCGCATTGCCGGTTTGTCCAGGTAAGACAGTCGTTGGATAGTGCACTACTCCGTCTTCGAGATCATTTTCAATAACGTTTTCGTTGGTCGAGGTTTCGCTGTAATCAACCGGTATCTCGACGTTAATCTTTGGGATTATAACTTCAGGCGTAGTAGTTGGAGCTACATTTGTATTAATAATGATTGGGGTATCGGCACTGGCCCGGCTAGGCTGGATAAATGGGGCTATTATTACTTCGTTAAAGAAGCCAAACAGGAAAATAAATATGACTATAAAACCCATACCTAGCCCAAACAATAGTGATTGAACCTGGTGTTTGGCCTTCAGCTTACCTTTGGCGGTAACCTTATCCTTAACGCTCGCCTGTAAGGCTTTAGGACTGGGTTTAGGCTTGTGACGTTTTTGGACAGGATGTTTTTTGTGCGTCGACCAATCTTGGTCTTGATTCCCAACAAAAATACCCGTGTCTTTAGGTTTGACTTCTTCAGTTTTGGCTTCTTCCTCTTTTTTAGGCTCTACTTCGGCTACTCTGGGTGCTTTTGTGACATTGGATTGACTGTCGTAGAATTCCTGCCAAACTTCGTACTTCTCTTCATTAGATAAATCGGTGTAGTACTTATGCCACTCGGTTTGGATAGTCGCTAGATCCTTACCCGAGCTACTAAGGTCGTACATGAATTGCTGATGCTTACTGCGTTTTACAGTTGTGGTCGTTTCGGCTATTTCCTCTTTTGCGTCTGGTTCCTGGCTGTATATCTGAGCAACTTTTTTTCTGATTAAATCGGCCGCCTTCTTGTTATCTTCAAATCCCTTGGAAACGAACATTTTATCGTTTAATTCATCATCATTAGAATAAGGGTTGCGACGTATTGCCATTGTTTCGAACTTTCTATGTTATGGATATAACATAACCAAGTATAGTACAATTACCTCTTGTAACCTATGGTAGTACTAAAGGTTTAAGGGCGAGTGGTGAAATTGGTATACACGCTAGACTCAAAATCTTGTGAGCTTTACGCTCGTGAGGGTTCAAGTCCCTCCTCGCCCACCAATTTTCTAAATAGTGAATTATTAAATAGTTATTGAACTAGTTATAGCTTCAAATGTTTTAGTTGGATTTTGCAGCCACCAGACACTTGTCTTAGCAGCCGTTTTAACTCGCCAGATCTTTTCGTCTTGTTTTAGCTTGGTTGAGCTAACTTGACCATTTACAGCTACAAAGACTGTGCCTAGGTGCTTAATGACGAGCGTAAGTGGATATTCAAGAGTCATTCTATGTAGAGCCTCAATCAGTCTTACAACATCCATATTAAAAGTTATGGCAGAAGCCTGCTTAGCGGCTGTAAATAGTTTTTGTGCTTGGGCCATAGTAATGACCATTGCAGTATTCTCCCTGTTTAATACGCTGTTAGGTGATTCAATGAAGTAGTCTGCAGCATCTTTAGTAATTGTTAATTGACCGTTATGTTTTTCGGCAAATTGTTCTAGAACTATTGCGGTTTCAGAATTGCGTCCCATATCGCCTGCCACTAACACTCCATCTGCCCATGTGCTTAACCCTAACAGTTCAGCTAGTGCCTGTTTAGCAAAGCTGCCACTTGGCGTGCTTGGCGCAAATTCAGCGGCTGGAAATACACGACTGACAGTTCTTTCCAATACATCCGGCAGTATTACCCTGCACGTGCCAATACCTGCAACATCGGCAGCATTAAAAGCATCGCCAACAGCCGCAAAACCCTGTGCATCACCACCTATAATCGCCAGCTTGCCAGCTAAGTTTTTGTTTTCTGGACGACTCCAAATGAGATCTTGATAAAGTGGATTATCTGGATCTTGTCTATGCCAATAGTCTGTATCCATTGATCTAATCTTTCATCAGTCGTTTTATTGCCAAATGTCTAATATTGAATGCTTCGTGTTCTTTAATATGTCCATTAAGTGTCCAGATAAGCTCACTGTTAGGTAAAGTTTGATCGAGCTTATATGCAAATATTGGTGGGCAGACCATATCGTACTGACCCTGAATAATTGTTATAGGCATCTTAAGTTTGTCGGTGTTCTTATGAATGTAATTATTCTTTAAAAACCAGTCATGCCTTAAGTAATGCAGTTCAATTGCACCAGACGTTTCATCAAAATTTTCAAAGTCCTGGCTTGGTGACAAAGGATCAAGCTTAACTAAAGCTGTTTCTGCCGAAGAGTATTCGTATATGGCTTTTTTTGCTTCAATTTTATCTTTGCTATTAGATTTTTCTGCGTAATACTCTCCGGGATTGTCCTTGTATTGAGAAGGCACGTCTTTTATGCTGTTTTGCCACAGCTCAGGAAAGAAGGTTTTCCAGCCACCTTTATTTGACCAGGCAGACTCTTCTTTTGTGGCCGTGAAGACTCCATCAAGCACCATACCTTTGACTGTTTCGGGGTACTTAATCGCGTAGCAAAGAGCTAAGGTCGAGCCCCAGGAACCACCAATCAAAATAACGCTCTTAAGCTTTAGTTTATCTAGTATAGCTTTTATATCTTCAACTAACTCGTCGGTATTATTATGCTCAAGTTTACCTTTAGGAAGACTATTACCTGACCCACGTTGGTCAAAGAAAATTACCCGCTCTATTTTAGGATCAAACTTATTTTTAGCATTGTTGCTCGTGCCGCCTCCAGGACCGCCATGAATGTTTATTATGGCAATTTCCTGGTCTTTACTGCCCCATTCTTGAACGCATAATTTGTGATGATGGCTAACTTCTAGATAGAACTCTTGAATAGTATATTGGTCAGGAATCATGACTTCTTACCTTTACGGTAATCTTGTTTAATCTTAAAGAAATCATCTTCACCAACACGATCTTTATTGAATAACGATACCGGATATTTCTTTTCTGATCGCTTTAACTTATCCTTGAAACTCGAAGCAATATCTATATCCATAACTTGAGCAAAATTAGCCGCGTAGGTAATAATATCGGCTAGTTCATCAGCTATTTTTTGCTTATCGTTTTGATTGTATTCATCCCATTGAAAATGTTCGAGTAGTTCGGCCGCCTCAAGACAAATTGAAATAGCTAGATTCTTGGGAGTGTGATGTCTTTCCCAGCCACGCTCTTCAGAAAACTTGATAATGAGATCTTTAAGCTCCTGAATTGTAGTATCTTTGTCGTCTCGACTCATATGTCAAGTGTAACAGATACTGGACAGTGGTCTGAACCCATGACTTTGGGATGAATCTGAGCGGCTTTAAGCTTGCCCACGAGAGACTGAGATATAACGACGTAGTCTATGCGCCAGCCAACGTTTCTGGCTCTGGCGCTTGCGAAGTGTGACCACCAACTATAGTAGCCATTACCCTGCTTAAATTGTCTGAAGCTGTCTACAAATCCGCTGTCTAGAAATGCTTGGAAACCGCTTCTTTCTTCTTCGGTAAAACCTTTTTTACCCCGGTTTGGTTTAGGATTAGCTAGATCATCCTCGGTGTGCGCGACATTAAGGTCACCGCAGAATACGACAGGTTTAGTTTTTTCTAATTTCTTCATGTAGGCCAGGAAAGCTGGATCCCAGTGTTTGTGTCTGAGGGGTATTCGACTTAAATCCTCTTTTGCATTGGGCGTATAAACACCAACAACCCAGAAGTCTTTAAATTCTCCGGCAATCACCCGGCCTTCTTTGTTCGGATCTCCATAAACGTCACCGCTAACTTTATACTCTTTGATAATATCTTCAGGGAAACCGTGCAAAACTTGTATAGGCGCTATTTTACTAAGCAAGGCTGTGCCACTATAGCCAGGTTTCTCGGCTGAGTACCAGGATACGTTGTAGCCTTCTGTATTGACTTCAATCTGCTCAGGCTTAGCTTTAATTTCTTCTAAAAGGAGTATGTCTGGCTTTTCTTCATCCAGAAACTTCTGCCACATGCCCTTTTTATCTACTGCTCGTATACCGTTAACATTCCAAGAATAAATCTTAATCATGTTTAAAGTATAGCCTCAGCGCAATTCGTTTGCTAGACTAGACTTTTAGATGGTATCTTCCAAACAGAAGCGAATACTTTTAAAACTTTCCGGAGAAATGCTGGCTGGCCAATACGACTTTGGCATTGATCCTGAGATTGCTTCATTTTTAGCTAGCGAAGTTAAGAAAACAACCGAGACAGGCTGCCAGGTAGTATTGGTAGTTGGTGGTGGCAATATGGTTCGCGGCGCTGAGATAGCTGGTCATGGCATTAGACGCGTTACGGCTGACCAAATGGGTATGCTAAGTGGTCTAATTAATTCTATGGCCATGACCGACATATTTGAAAGCCAAGGTGTTAAAACGCGTTGTTTGAGCAATATTTTCGCCCAGCAGCTAGCTGAATCGTATTCGTATAGACTAGCGGAAAAGCACTTACAGAAAAACCGAGTGGTTGTTGTAGCCGGCGGTATCGCCAGGCCTTACTTTACTCACGATACTGCCGCAGTTAGCATAGCGCTTGAACTTGATTGCGAGTTGGTCCTAAAAGCGACTAAGTACGATGGTGTTTATGATAAGGACCCTGCAAAGTTTGATGATGCCGTAAAACTAGACAATGTTTCCTTTCAACAATCAGTTGAAAATAATTCAATTCAAGTTATGGACAAGGCCGCGCTCGGCCTAGCACTGGAACAGCAAAAACCTATCGTAGTATTTGACGTTATGAAGCCGGATAACCTTTTGAAAATTGCCCAGGGTGAATCGGTCGGCACTCTGATTGACTAAGAAGCCATACTTGCTCTAAGAGCCTGTCTTGATAGTTCTTTGGCTGCTTGTTGGGACTTAAATGAGCGTAGAGACTTTTCGCCTGATTCATGCCGAGATTTATCAATTCTAGCTCTACTTTCAGCGATATCTGTTTCTTCGGGATCAATACTTTCGTCACTTAAAATTAAAGTTCCCTTATACTTCTCTTCGGCCAGAGGGACTCCAAGATCAGCAAGGGCACGGGCAGTCTTAGGATGCAAAGTCTCGGTATATATTGTGTGTCTGGAGACATCTTCGCCCCATCCATAATGAATCATAAACTGACCTATCTCGGCCAAAGTTAATGCATATCCTTCGCCCAGGATATTCGCCATATCTTCATAAAAGCCGGTTCGGTCTATGTTTGATTGCTCCATAATATTATATATAAGACGTGTTAATTAAAATTTATCAACTGGCAGAGACTCACTTATCTTTACTTTATTATAGCAAAACCTAGGTAGCTAAGTCGTTAACGTCTAACTGAACATGGTCTCCTGGCCTGGTTTCACCCTTTAATATCCTTTGGGCAATTGTGTCTTCTACGGCATGCTGAAGCGCTCGCCTCATTGGTCTAGCACCAAGCTTCGGGTCATAACCAATAGTGACAATTTTTTGAGTGGCAGCTTCCGTCAAGCTAACGGTTATATTTTGATTAGCTAGAGTTTGATTAATTTCTCCTAGCATTAAGTTAACAACTTGGACTAGCTCTTCTGGTTTTAGTGGTCTAAATATGACTACTTCATCGAAACGGTTAATAAGCTCTGGTCTAAACTGGTTGCTTTTAATAAGTTCGTCTATAAATTCAGACTTGAAGCTTTCGATCTCTTCACCTTTATCAACGTGATCGCGAATCGACTGCGCACCGGCGTTACTTGTAGCGATAATAACACAGTCTTTAAATGAGACTGCCCTGCCTGAAACGTCTGTTAACTGACCCTCGTCCAGCAGTTGCAAAAGCAAGTTCAAAATATTCGGGTGGGCTTTCTCGATTTCATCTAAAAGAACAACGCTAAAAGGCTGCTGTCTAACGGCCATAATCAGGCTCTTATTTTCTTCTTTACCGTCAGACAAGATACGGTTAACATCGCTTTCTTGCTGGTATTCGCTCATGTCGAGGCGGATCATGTTGCTTTCGCTGCTAAAGTATACGGCCGCCAAAGATTTAGCCAGCTCAGTTTTACCAACACCCGTAGGTCCTAAGAACAAGAAGCTGCCGATTGGGCGCTTTGGATTAGTAACGCCTGCCCTGGCTCGTCTAAGTGAATTAGCAATAACGCCAACAGCATTTGTCTGGTTAATCATGCGCTCATGGATTTTACCTTCTAGATTCAATAGCTCACTGGCTTCATTAGGACCGGCACTGCCGAGCTTTACGCCTTTTGTTTGCTCAATAGCATGTTGAACGCTCGAAGCCGTTACAATCGACTTAATGCTGTATGGAATCGATTGCTCGAGTAACTTAATAGCCTTACCTGGGTATGCTTCATCCTGATCATAGCGTCCACTAAGGTTATAAGCTTCAATTAAGGCTTCATATGTTATTAGCAATTTATGGCTATTTTCAAGACTAACAGCCGCGTCTTCTAAAACTCTTAACACGCCAGTTTCGGACATTTCCTGCAACATTACTGGGGTTAGCAAGCTAGATAAACTCTGATTTCTAGCCTTCATCCGTTCGTAGCCGTTTGGCGTAAGAGCCATAATTAAAGGCACACCCCTGCCCTGTACTAACGAGAACAATATCTGTGAGGCGTCGAAAGCTCCTGGACCATCCCCAAAGAATGCCTCGGCATCATCAAGAAATAGGATGATGTGGCCGGCGTGGGTAGCCTCATTAAAGATACTAATCATAATTCTTTCCAGCTCGCCAGGACCACGAGCATTGGATAGTATGTCTGTCGCGCTTATTGATATAACTTGGTGGTATGCCAGCGTCTGCGTAGTCTTGCCTTCTATGAGTAGTTGAGCAAGCGCGTAAACACTATTGGTTTTACCTATACCAATCTGACCTACTAAAGCTATGGCAGAAGCATGATTATCGAAAGCCGCCTCCATTGCCTTAACTCCGTCTGAACTCATTAGCCAACCATAATGCGAACCATTACTCGCGATACTTAAACTAAGATTAATGCCCATGCGATTAAGTATTGGCGTAAAGCCAAAAGCCCAATCTCGCCCGATGCCACCGAAGTTTTGCTTATCCCTAGAGGCATATTCAACAAGATTGCGGCCAAGCCAATTAGCAACCTCTTCTACATCCTCTGGCCTAGCCTTTTTATTTATAAGTTCTTGCTTAATTGATGGCGAAGCCAACATTATGCCGGCGATAATGAAACCAAGCTCAATTTGTTTGCTTTGATTCCGATCGGCTATCCCTTCGGCAATTTTTAGGGCTGTAGCTAACTGGCTATTGTCACTATTTTCAAGCAGTGCCGCAATGTTGTTTTTATGAACAAGTAAATGGTTCAGTATAAAATATGCTTGCCAATTATCGGTTAGGCTAGCCCAAATAACTTTAGTTGATAGCTCCTCGTTAGGCTTTAGATTGGATAATATATCTAGACTAAGCCTATCGGTAAAGCTATCACCAGTTATAGGTAGTACCGATAAATACCTTTTCCACCAGATTGCCGGCAATAGACAAATGAGCGCTGGCGAAAGAAGCACTAAACCAAAGCGCGTAGTCTTAGACACCATAAGAGCAATAGCTATGAATGTAAAGATTGCTGCTAGCCCAATTAATATTTGAAAACCACGCTCACCTATAGTTTTGCTTAACCTAGCTTCATAAGCTCTTTGAGATTTTAGATCAATAGTTTTGTCTACCATATGACACCCGCAATCAAGAAGCCAATTACACCGAATGGTAATAGTGGCCAGATAATTACTTCAAGCAATGTTACAAGTGAAACGAAAAAAGTTATTAATAATGCCGCAAATAGAACTATTAGCCTGACAAAGAAACCTATCGTTCGACTAAATACATTATCGCCCCAGGCGTGAAACTTTTCAGCAAGCGATGCGCCAGGATAAGTAATGATTCTTCGCCATGGAGCAAATAATGTTTTCAGGAGCTGCTTAACTGAAAAGGCTGAAGCTACTGCCATTAACCTCTTATCAAAACTAGCTAATACTTGGCGCCAACCAGCACTGTACCACCAAGAAAATAACGAGACTACAAACATAACCATAATTGTAACACTCTTAACACTCGATATGGCTTTAAATCAACAGAGTAATTTAAGAGGCAACAGCGGCTATATCTTCACGTTCTTTAACAACAGCTAAATGGCCAAGGCGTTGCTGTTGCTCTTTTATTTGGCGAACTTTATCAGCGCCAAAAGCCATGTCTAGTATTAGTTCTAGATGATTGCCTTCAAATTCTTGCCTAATACCTTCTATAACTTCTTCAACTGTGGTGGCGGCGTCTCTGTAGAAACGACCCTCTGCTTGGCCTGAAGTTACAACATCAAGTATGTCAACGACGGGCAGAATTTGAGACGCTAATTGTAACTCGTCTGGAACTGGTTGGCTCACAGGATTCTCATCCTTAGGGCTCTTAGGTTTATAATCATGATGGGCTCCATCTATAGTGCTATTAATTTGCTTGGTCCTGGAATCCCATTCGCTGTTATTAATAAAAGCTACTCCTCGAGCGACGTGCTCAGCAACCTTTTTAATCTCATGTGGCTTTAATTTTGTGTCTAATTTAGTGAGCCTGTTAATTTCCCAATCATCTTTACCCACATCATGAATAGCAACGCCTAGTAGGTTAATTTCAAGATCATCACGTAATGCCGATAATTCCTCATCTGTTATATTATAACGTTGCTGAAATCCAGCATCTTTAGAAGCTGCATCAAGAATCCGTGTCGCTACTACGTCATAACTACGTACCGTTCTCTCTTCGTGCTCTAGTGTGTATAGGTCCTGAGTTACTTCACCCGTATCTTGATTAGTAATATTTAATAAAGCATTACGTGCTCGGTTTACAACGCTGTCTTCACGGGTTTTTAGTTCAGCCGCATTACTTGCATGTTTTTCTGGAACAGAGAAATTCATAAGTAAAACAGATCGATGCTCAATGGGCTGCTCGCCTGTTTCAGTAGGAGGTACTAATTCTAATTCCAATGGTTGTTTATAGACTACATTCTCGTCATGTTCATCAGCCGGCTGTAATTCTAAAAGAGACATTTCATATTAACATTAGCATAGTTTAAAAAATAGTCAAGAGGTGGAACAACATATGTATCTAAAGCTTTCTACCTATTATTAGACAATATTTGCTTAAAAAAGAGTATTCCCTGGTTTGACGAGGCGTAATCAATATATATTATTACGTGTAGCGCCGGCACCAATATTATGGTCATTGGCAACAAAGCTTACTCCAAACTTTGTGAATTCTTTTACTACTTCTCTGGACGCATCACTTGAACAATCGTCAAAGACATAGATATGTCGATAACCCCTCTTTATGAGCGTGGGCAATAGACGCTCCAATTGCTTGCACATATTATAATTAGGAATAACTGCAAAAACAGGTATATTTTCCATAACTTATTAATTATATGTGCAATAGTCTAATTTCTATATGTTATATATGGCAGTTCGCAGTGACGAAATTAGATTTATTCTTCTGAGGAAATAAAATCATCTGGCGGAGGGAGAGGGATTCGAACCCTCGGTACATATTGCTACGCACACACGCTTTCCAAGCGTGCCAATTAAACCGCTCTTGCATCCCTCCTGGACACAAAATTAACCGACATAAAAATTATATCTCAAAATTACTACAAAAAGATATTGCGACATGTGCAAATAAAGAGCTAAACTATCTATAATAATGGCACTAATTGAACTACAAGACGTCAGTAAACTGTACGGCTTCGGCGATGCAACTAATCTTGCACTCGATGAAGTCAACTTAAAGATTGAAAAAGGCGAGTTTGTTGCTGTCATGGGCCCAAGCGGTTGCGGTAAAAGTACACTTATGAACTTAATTGGTTTACTTGACCGACCAAGCCATGGTCAGTACAGGCTTGAGGGCAAGTCTGTTTCAAGATTAAGGCCAAATCATGCGGCAAAGATAAGACGTGACAAACTAGGCTTTATTTTTCAGTTCTTTAACTTGCTACCTAAATTAACTGCACTTGAAAACGTTGCCCTGCCCCTTACGTATAAAGGCATGTCGGCAACAAAAAGACTTAAAATAGCGAGCGAAATGTTAGACAGGGTTGGCGTGCAAAGCCGGGAATATTTTATGCCTAGTCAATTAAGTGGCGGTCAGTTGCAATGCGTTGCTATAGCGAGAGCCCTAGTCAACAACCCTCAGCTTATTATTGCCGATGAACCAACTGGAAACTTGGATAGCGGTAGTTCAAGACTGGTTATGGAGCTTTTAGCCGATATCCACAGAATGGGTAATACTATCCTCTTTGTTACTCATAATCCTGAGTTAACCCGCTTTGCCACAAGAGTAGTCTATATGCATGACGGCAGTATTATACATGACGAATCTACTACTATAGGCCGAGTTGCTACTACTGCCCGTAAGGTACTTTATACTTTACCGACTACCAAAGAAGAAGATGATCTTGCTGGCGTATCGACGCTAATGAAGGCTCTACCCAGCCGTTCTTCAGTGCCGAGGACGAGTAGTCTTTCAAGCAAGACTAAAGCTAAAGCCAAACCCAAGCCTAAAACTAAAAGAAAAAGTCGTAAGTAATCATGAATTTCTTTAGGTCAACTTACTTCAAAGCTGCTCGCGACAGTGTACGTCGTTCTAAGGGCCGCAGTTTTTGGATGATGGCAGGAATAATTATTGGTGTCACATCAGTCATTAGTATTGTCGCTATTGGCGAAGGTATTAAACAGCAAGTTGGTGTCCAAATACATCAGTTTGGCCCTAACCTTATAACCGTCAGAACGGCTCAATTGAGCACTCAATCTGGTGGTAGCACCTCAAGTAGTCTTGAAGCTTTATCAGGTTTTAGCGTAACTTCACCGCTAACCTCTAGAGATATTTCTACAGTTAGCAATGTAAAAGGTGTTAACGCCAGTGCTCCGCTGACACTAGTTGATGGTAGCGTTACAGGAGACTATGGTTCATATAATAAAGGCATTGTTATAGGGACCAGTCCGGATTTGCCTAGCCTATTTAATCAATCCATGGAATACGGAGCTTTCTTTAACAGTAGCCAAACCGGCAGTAACGTAGCTGTTTTAGGACAGGATGTGGCCAATAAAATATTCAATGAGGACGTGCCTTTAGGGCGTACTTTCATCTTTCACAACCAGCAATTCATAGTCGTAGGTATCTTTAACCAGTTCCCGTCTGCGCCACTCAGCCAGCAAGCCGACTTTAATGATGCGGTCTTTATACCAAATCAAATTGCAGAACAGCTTACCAATAATACTGCGCCGACCTATGAGATTATGGCTAGAGCAAGCAATAAGAATGAAGTTAAAGACATTGCTAAAAAAATAAAATCAGCGCTCAATAACACACATGGCGGTAGTAGTGGTTTTAGCGTACTGACTGGTAATGAGAACGTTGCAGTTAACAATAATATACTTGATCTACTGACCAGCCTTATTGCAGGCGTGGCTGCCATATCCCTGCTTGTTGCCGGCATTGGCATTATGAATGTAATGATGGTTTCCGTTTCCGAAAGAGTTAGAGAGATAGGTATAAAAAAGGCTGTTGGAGCAACAAATCGTCAAATACTAAGCCAGTTCGTCATGGAGGCCGTGTTAATAAGCCTTATCGGCGGATTAATAGGAATAGTACTATCCTTTTTGATCGATTTATTACTCAGGCTATTAACGAGTTTGAGACCAAACATAACCTGGCAGATCGTGGTGATTGCAACTCTTGTATCAATTTTTGAAGGTATACTATTCGGTTCTTTACCGGCAATTAAAGCCGCTACAAAAGATCCAATAGATGCTCTAAGGGCTGAATAAATTTATTCAGCTTATTCAGCGCACTGATTTGTACTGACCTGGCTGTCAGAAATCGCGGCTTTGTTTATTTCAGTGGCTACCTTTTGCATAGCAAGTGCGTAACCGACGTACGAGTACGTTGTCGACTTTGCGAAAACAACGCCCATAACGGAACCATTCTCTTCTATGAGTGGGCCGCCCGAATTGCCCGGTATAACGGTAGCTTGAATCTCATAAACATCCCTTTCTGTTTTTTGGTTACCGTAGATGTTCTGACCAATTGCATCAAACTCTTCCATAACAGCAGCAGGTCCGGCATTAAACGGTCCGCCCCCTGGATAACCTAAGACCGCTCCTGGCATACCTGAGTTAATATTGCTGAGGTCAATATTAAGTGGCTTGCCTGCTAAGCCGCTAACTTTTAAGACAGCAAGGTCTAAGTTAGGGTCGAATGAAATAACCTCGGCACGGTGTCTGCCGTTTGAATCTTCAACAATTGGACTGGCTATGCCAGCTACGACGTGGGCGTTAGTTGCGACTAGATCATTTCTAACGACAAAGCCTGAGCCGGAAATTATGCCACCACAGCCAAGGCCTTGGATTCTAACGACCGAGTCCTGGTCTTTCTTCACAGCTGACGACAGATCACCTAATGATGGCAGATTAACATTGGATTTGGGTATAGGCTCACTGCCAATAAAGACATCAGGGAAACCATTAGGATCAATTAGCTTACCAAGGTCAGATATGATATTTGGTGCCGGCGGCATTATTTTATTTAAGTCAGCGATAATAGAAGATTTTTTAATATCGGCTTTAAGTTTGGTTGCGGGTAAATTACTGATGACAGATGCGGTCAGCCAGACTAACAGAAGAACAGTAATGGCGGTTAGAATGGTGCCGAGACCATTATCTACATTATTGAAACGTGATCTCAACGATTTGGCTTTGAGCTTAAGTCCAACATACTCACCTGCCGTCAGACCCAATAGGGCTACACCTAAAATAGTAATAATCGTGACTATGGCTCTACTGGTCGGAGTATGTACCAGCTTTAGTGTGAATATTTCAATGTATCTTCCTAAGAAAAGACCAACAAAAAAGCCGACAACTGAAAATAGCTGCCTGACAAAACCGCTGCCCCAATTACGAATAACACTGGATATGACTATAACTACTATGAGAAGATCTATGAACATAAGTCTATTTGTCTCATTTCAATCTATTGGTTAGGTTATCCCAGATTCCTTTGAGTTAACTGTATAGCTGGATAATCCTTCGCTATTGCCCGCCCAGGCCTCAACAATAGGCTGAAGTACTTCCCACGAGACTAAAACTTCCTTATCTGCCGCAAATAACGACTGGTCGCCGTTAATAGCATCTACAATCACCTTTTCATAAGCATCGTATGATTTAAAGTTTTTGAAGGCATCACGATAGCGGAAATCCAGTGATGTGGAACCAACCTGATTATCTAATCCAGGGCGTTTAACCCTCAGATCAAGGATAATGCCATCATTTGGCTGAATCTGAAAAACCAGATTGTTAGGCTGGCTGGCTTCACTGGATTTGAACTCCACTGTTACGCTGGCAATTGCTTCTGACATTGCCTTTCCGTGTTCGAGAATAAATTCGGTTCCCTGCCACGAATCTAAATTGGACGTCAACGTAACACGGGCATAGGTTTCGATTGAGCTATTTGGATTATTAACTTCATTTTTATAGGTATTGTATTGTGCTCTTTTTGCTCCTTTAGGATCGGCCGGGTTTAATGTGTTAAAGAATTCCTGCTTAGATGCGTGGATGGCTTCACTGGAAAGTTCCGTCGGAACATTCATGAGCGTTATGGCCAGTAATTGCATAAGGTGATTCTGGACAACATCCTTTAATGCACCTGTCTGCTCGTAGAAATCAGCCCTGCCTTCAATCCCTATAGTTTCGAATTGTTTTATGTGCACATTTTTTATAAAGTCGGCATTCCACAGAGTATTAAATGAAGGGTTCAGCATTCTGAACTGAATAATATTTTGGGACATTTCTTTAGCTAGGTAATGATCGATGCGATAGATCTGTTCTTCATTGAATGCACTATGTGCAAACTTAATTGACGTTTCTGCTGAACTTAGATCGTGTCCAAATGGCTTTTCAAGCATGAGTCGACTACGCTCGTCGTTAAGCTCGTGGCTAGCAAGGCGTTCGACAATAGGTTCATAAGCTGAAGACGGTATAGACATATAAAAAAGTCTTAGTCTTTTGTGATGGTCGTCCAATTCATCCAAAGCTTGCTTTAGCTTTTCGTAGTCTTCATCGTTTTCAGGATCAACCTGGATAAGGCCAAGCGCTTGATTCATCTTTTCAACGACGCTTGAATCACTAACTTGGTCGTCACTTAGAAGATCTAGCTCAACCGAAGAAAGAAGTGCTTGCTTATCTAGTTCGCGTCGACTTGTTCCAAGGATTCTGGTCTGTGAATCTAAAATATCTTCTTTAAATAAATCGTATAGAGCCGGTAGTAGTTTTTTCCTACTTAAGTCACCAGTTATACCGAATATAACTATTGCTGGAGAAGTATCTGCTTGTTTATCCATTGTTTGGTCATTACCCCTTAGGGACATCTTTTAGTTAAATCAACCATAAGACATTATGATGCTTATAGCGTGATCTAACAAATAATCTTTTAAAAATAAAAGTAACCTTCAAAAGGACATTTAAACCCATGTATAATAATTCTTCAGATGCCTAAAATTAACCAAAAAGTTCTAATGTCGGGCGCTGACTACTTTAACGATGAATTTGCCATAAATGTTTTTATGGATTCCAAGATACCTGTTGATGTAGCCAAAGCAATTAAAGAACACGACTCCATAAAAAACGCCTTTGAAGAAGCTGGTATAACCGTATTCCAAGTGCCTGCACCGCCTGACTTGCAGGACGGAGTTTATACAGCTAACTGGGGTCTAACACGATCTGGTAAGGTATTAATGTCGCGTCTTCCAAATCAGCGACAGCCAGAGGAAAAGTATGCCTTAGAAGCAGTTAAAGGTTTGGGTCTTGAACCGCTTATATTGCCGGAAAATGTAGCCAGATTTAGTGGTCAGGGCGATGCTCTTCCTTGCGGAGATATAGTTTTCACTCAGTCGCCGTTTAGAACCACTAAGGAAGCCCACCCATATATGAAAGACATGCTTGGCTACTCGGAAATTATTAGTCTTGAGACAAAGCCTAGTCGCAAGTTGGGTGGCTTTGGTCCAGTAAGCTACAACAAACTAACAGGCTTGCCGAACAGCCCAACCTACGATATAGATTTAGCTATCTGCATACTACGGTGGCCAGACGAAGGCAATAAAGGTCTGGTAGCCTATTGCCCCAAGGTCTTTAAGAGTTCAAGCAGGCGTTTTCTTAAAGAATATGACAAAGTCGATAAAATTGAGGTCTCAGAAAGCGAAGCTTTAGATGTGTTTGCTCTTAACATGGTTTCCACGGGCGAAGTGGCTATTATTAATAATCATGCTCCAAAATTTGAAGCTGAACTTCATAAGCATGGGCTCAAAACTATAACTCTTGATTTGCCGGAACTTCGTAAAGGCGGTGGTTCCATTCGCTGTAGCAGCCTGACACTAGATAATTAAATGTGCTAAAGCCTGTATAAAAATACAATATTTAACTATACTTTATACCAATGAAAGATTACTCACTCAAAGACGGCGTCAAAAAGTCATCTAAAGAAGTAGAAACCGATCAGTATCCTAAGAGTTACATCATATGGTTAGTAATCGGTATCCTGATATTTATTCCAACTCTCATAATTGCCCACAAACATCAATTAAGCGGCTTTCAGTTGCATATCTTTAGAGACCTGAATAACTTATCGAATTCATTCAAAACGCCCGCCCTGGTACTAACTGAGGGCTTAGGCGCGGGCTATGCCATAGCTATCTGTGTTATTGCTGCCGCCTTGTTTAAGCGGTATAAGCTGGCTTGGCGCTTTTTTGTTGCTGCAGGCGCTGCTGGAGTATTGCTTGAGATAGCTAAGAAAGTCGCAAAAGAGCCAAGACCTGCTGCCCTGCTTCATAACAACCTTCACATTAGAGCTGTTGAAACAGGACTTAATAGCTATCCATCTGGTCACCAAACAATGGCGACGGCTTTAGCACTTACTTTATGGTTGGTTCTACCTAAAAAATGGCGCTGGGTTTGTATTGTATGGCTGGTTGTAGTTGCGGTTTCACGAATATACGTTGGCGATCATACACCTAATGATGTCTTAGGCGGATTTGCGACCGGACTTATAATAATCTGCATATTAAGGCTTTTGCCTCAGAAGTTTGCTAGAAAAGTACATCTTGATACAAATGAAAGTCTGTTAGAAAAAGGCTTCTAAGTAGTGAAATATTATGAGTGCGCACAAACTTTTATATAATTAGATTATGCGATCACGAAAATTTTCAAAGTTTATCCTTTTGCTATTTACGGCTACTGCGCTTTTATATAATTCCTGGCCTCTTGGCTATCTCCTGAACTACAAGACTGCTCGCTACGGTCTAGCTAGTAGTCTGGATGGTAAAGGTCAACCGTATGATTGGATATTTATTCTAGGTGACATTATTGTCGGAGCCTTTCTTATTGTTATTTGTGTACTTATACGACTTAAGGTTCATAAAGAACTTTGGTCAAAGCCGGTCACGGCAATAGTCGCTGGTGTGTTAATCTTTGGCCTGTTTACAGCCACAAGTGCTGCCGCTCCCAATACCTGTCATCGTGGTTATCTGACTGTTTGTGCCAGGTTCGACAGAACAACTTTTGGCGCTGATGGCATCGAAAGTACTTTAGCCGGACTAGGTCTTTTTGCCAGCTTAGTCGGTATCAATATTCTTGGCCTAAGTAAAAGGAATTTAAGTAAGAGGCTTTACCGTTTATCTCAGGCTACCATGATCGTCTGGCCAGCTTGTGCGGCCTTCTTTCTAATCGCTGCCAGCAAAAGCAACGTGTCTGATTTGGTACATTTGGCTCAGCAAATATTAATGATAATGACTGGCGTCGCATTGTTCGTTATTGGAATTAATGTTTACACGGATCTTCAAAGAGATGATGTTGAGGCCTAGCCACCAACATAACCACCTGCATATTGCAGGATAAAGTAGGCCCAAGATATGGCAAAGAAGCTAAGGCACAGCTGATAAGCTATGGTCTTGTTGCGTAAGTAAGCAAACAACATGAATTGGACCGGGAAAACCATCAAAACATACCTGTTAAAGCCACCAAATTGTTTACCCAGAAGAGGTATTAGTAAAAACGAGAAGGAGTATATTGAAAAACTTCTTCGCCTGTTCCACCAGTAATAGATGGCAACCAGTATTAGTACTATAAATATGGCATTAAACAGATCGAATTGACTAAATAATGTCGAATAGCTGGAGGCTAGCCAGCCATGACTTTTTTGTGATGACAGAAATGCAAGAGGCGCGTGAAACTTGTGCCATAAATAGACAATGTAAGTAAGTAGCCCAAGACTTCCAACGGCCATGGTTACTAATATTTTCCAGACATCTTCCTTTTGCTCCCACATCATCATGCCTATTAGTAAGATTACAGGTATTCCTGTTATGTGAGTTGCACTGCAGAAAAGAAGAAATATTGCTGCAGCGAGATAATTTTTTTTAAGTGTCGAGTAGATAGCGCCTAAAGCCAGGAACGCAAATAAACTTTCCGTGTAAGTCGCTAAGAAAAACATAGCAGTTGGAAATAGTGCGAAAAGCATTAGGCCCTTAAAGGCTTCGGCATTGTCTTTTATTTTAAATAAATGCTTCAGTATCTGCAGGAACAAATAGACTGCCCCGAGAAAGCTGAGCCAAGCTATTAAAATTGCGGCGTCAAGTGATGAGCGAGTGACTTTACTAACTATATGTATAGCCGCAGGATATAGCGGAAAAAAGTTGGTGCTTGATTTATCGTAGCCGTTGTTGGCAATCCTGATGTAATTGGGGCCGTCCCAGTTCGATAGAAATGATAAATGATTGTGGGGTTCGAGGGTGTAATGGGCTTTAGGATCGGAGTTTATCGGAACTACCCTGTTGTTATACCAACCCATGAAAGTACCGGTCAATATAAGGAATACAACAAAAACTAAAGACAATAAAAAATCTCTTTTTACGATATACTCTTCCAGCTTATATAGTTTGCTTTTAATGCCTCTTGTTCCCATAAAACCAATCAATTAATTACTGCGTCCAGTTGATGATGACGCTGAGGTTTTGAGTCCCATTGCTTGCTTTATCATTGAAGGCAAACTTCTGAGACGTATCTTGCCTCTGAACTGTAAAGTTACAGTGACTATAAGCAGAACAATGAGGAAAATTAAGTAGACTGACCTGTCGATGACGTTAGCTAGAATAATGTTGGCACTACTTATGTGGTGTAAGTGTCTCGTAAATATAAGAAATGTTTCCCTGATGCCGATTGCTCCTGGGGTTAGACCTACGAATAAGGCTAAGTTTGCAGCTCCAGTGTATGTAACAACCTGAGAGAAATGTATATGGCTATTAACACTGTGGAGTTCAACGCTGTAGATGATCACTTGAACAGCCGCCTGTAAAACGGTCGCTAGAAACAGATAAAGCAAAGATCTTGGGCTTAGATTCAACGCATCTTTACGAACCTTTAGCCGCTTTGAATATTTACTGGCTGCAAATATGCCACAGACTCCTAATACAATCGTAAGACCAATCGTTTGCCACCATGGCCTAATTGAAGCAAGCAGTAAGAATATGCTGACGATTGCATAAAAAACGTAATACAGAATCGTTGCAGCCAGGTAATTCTTAATTTTCAGCTTATGTTTCTTCAACAAATAGATTCCTCTGTACACTGGCCCGCCCTGGCCTGGTATAAAAAAGTTAATAAAGAGAGAGTGGGCGTTTAATTCGGCGTTTTCCTTTTGAGGTATCTTTTTATTACAAACGTTAATGCTGGCACTGAAGATCACTATTAATACGGCAAACATGACTATATAAAGAAGAAATACTCCCAGGCTAACTGAGAGCGGAGTATGAACTAATTGCATAAACAAAGAGTGGTGCTTAACAAGGTAGTAAACGCAAAACGCTACCGCCAATGTTACTAGAGTTACACTTAAAATAGGCTTTAATTTTTTTGGCATAAATCTTATTGTATCAATTTTACGCCTTTCCGACCTTTTAGTCATGAGTTATTATTAGATTACTCAGCTTTTATACAGTTGCCTGCCTCTATAATTTATAAGTGAAAAGGTTCAAGATAATCAAAGATATATTAGATAAGATAGCCGTAGGATTAGCCTCCAAGCGTTTTTATTACTGTATATTGGCATTTTTTGTTATTGAATCATCTTGGATAGCCTTTTCAGCCCTCTACCCTCAAGCCTTTGACGAAAACTTCCATTATGGCCTGATTAAGGTCTACTCACACTATTGGCTACCTTTCTTAAGTCATCAACCGCCTCATGCTGACGCCTACGGTGCCGTAGCAAGAGATCCGTCCTATTTGTATCACTACTTAATGAGCTTTCCGTATAGGTTCATAGCATTATTTGTCCACGGACAAGGCGGACAGGTTATCTGGTTGCGTTTTATGAACATAGCTCTATTTGGTGCTGGTTTAATCTTATTTAGGCGGCTGCTAAGACGTGCTGGAGTATCGAGAAGCCTAGGCAACGTAACCATCCTACTATTTGTGTTAATACCGATAGTCCCTCAAATGGCCGCTCAGATAAATTATGACAATATGCTATTCCCATTGGTTGCGTGGGCCTGTTTACAGGCCTTCAATGTCATAGATGATATAAAAGCCAGGAAGTTGTCATCTAAGCGCATCATGATTCTGCTTACAACCTGCTTCTTTACTACTCTTGTTAAGTACGCTTTCTTGCCTATATTTGCCGCCATAGCTATCTTCTTGGCGGTGTTTCTATACAAAGGGTACAAAGGCAAATTCGGTAATCTGTTTAAGCAACTCAAAACAGATTTTCTCAAAAATTCTAAACTTGTTAAAATTGGCCTGCCCATACTTCTACTTCTTAGCTTCGGTATGTTCTTTCAGCGTGACGGGGTTAACCTGATTAAATATCATTCGATTGAACCAGATTGTTCAAAAGTCCTAACAATTAAGCAGTGTTCGGCGTATAGCCCCTGGTACTATAACTACAAAAACCATAACAAGGTGCTCAGTGGCCAGTATGTCGCGAGTGATAGCATTATTGTTTATACGCAAAAATGGTTCTACTGGATGTGGTACAGGTTATTCTTTGCCGTGAATGGCGCTACTAGTAATTTTGCAAATGATCCGCCGCTGCCTTTGCCTAGTACGGCAGCTGTCGTATTGGCTATAGTTAGCTTGCTTGCGCTAATTAAGGCGCGTCATTATTTATTCCGCAAAAGACCCTATTTAACACTTATGCTCACGGTTTGCCTTATCTATGGAGTAACACTTTATGTCCAGGGCTATTCTACTTATCGGTATACGGCAATCCTAGAGAATATGAATGGCCGTTATCTGGTTCCAATACTGATTCCTTTAGCGTCGGTGATTGGCATCGCTTTAAGCTCGGTGATTGGAAAATCCAAAGCCGTAAAGTCTTTGCTCGTTGTGGTTGTACTCGTCTTTTTCCTAGATGGCGGCGGCATATTTACATTCGTCTTCAATAGCGATAATTCTTGGTATTGGGACAATTCAACAGTTCAAAAGGTAAACTCTGGCGCTAAGAAAATAACCAAGCACGTTGTTGTTAAGAGAAAGAGATAGCGGCCTGAGGGCTATCTTCTGTCCTCTTTTTTAACGACCATGCCATAGCGGGCGCGTCGTTGTTCTTCAATAACATCTTCAATGAGTGACCTATTGATACCTATTAAGTTTGCTACTATACCAAGAGTGAATGAAACGAAGGATGCATTCAGAAGAACCGTACCTATAATCAGTGTCTGCAAGTGGTGCGGGCCAAAGGCGTGGTTACTAGTGCTGCTGAAATAAACAGCTAAGAAGTGTACGAAAGGAATAAGACCGGCAATCAGTAGAAAAGTGCCTAGAGTCATAAAGACAGTAACGGGCTTGTACATAGTGTAGGAATTAATTAAAGCAAGGCCAGACTTTCTGACGTGCTGCCAGTTTGATTTAAATAACCTTGATTCACGTGTCTTAGGGTTTGTCTTGATCGTAATTGTTCCAAGTGCTAATCGTTTGTTACTAGCCTGAAGCGTAGTTTCCATAGCAAAGTTAAATTTGCCTATAAGGTTCAACTTGATAGCTGATTCCCTGTTGTATGCTCTGAAGCCGCATGTGCTATCGGGAATATTCGTGTTGGCTGCGGCGTTCATTACGCTTGTACCAAACCTTTGGAGGAACTTTTTGACTGGACTGAAATGCTCAATATCCTGAACTTGTCTATCTGCTATAACTGTATCTACTTCCCCGTCCATAATTGGTTTAATCAGGTCAGGTATACGTTCCTGTGGGTACTGGTTGTCTCCGTCTGTTAATACTAATATGTCAGCACCCATTTCAAGCGCGCCTCTTATACCGTCGCGCAAAGATAGCGCCAATCCCCTGTTTTTAGGGTGATGGATAAAGTGCGTGATACCTAGGGCTTTAGCGACATCAACAGTTTTATCGGTTGAGCCATCATTGATTAAAAGTATATCTATTTTGTCTATACCAGGTATTTTCTTAGGTATGGTCGCAACAACCAAAGGCAATGTTGTTTCCTCGTTTAAACAAGGTATCATGATGACAAGTTTCATTAGTCTCTCCTAAAAGATTTTACATTCTCTATTCTAACAGACAGAGTTATTTAATGTTTGACCGTTTAACCTAATTATGACAAAAAGCATAAATAAAACAGCTGTATAAGAGCTGTAGCTTAGTGCTTATTGAAGAAAGGTATAAGTATGCTGGTTCTAGTTTTATAGCGCTTATATTCAGGCTTATCGCCCCATCTTTTATCCGCTGATTGCTCAAGCGGCGGTATACCGCTGACGAGTATCAGCAGGAGCGCGATAAAGACCGGGCTTATAAGGCCAATCAGTCTCTCGGTTGTTGTGTTAGCTGAGAACGTATAAGTATATATGCTTATCCAGACCAATATTTCGCCAAAGTAATTCGGATGACGTGAGTAGTGCCAAAGGCCTGAATCTATCCATTTACCCTTATTAGTTGGGTCGCTCTTAAATTTGCTCTTCTGATAATCTGACAGACTTTCGATTGATAGTCCTATAATCCAAATTAATATACCAACAAGTGGCAAAGTTTTTATTGTTGCAATGTGCCCAACACTAAAGCTTAGTGGAATCATTAAGACCCAGGCTGCGATAGCCTGTCCGAGCCAAAACATGCCAAATTTTTTAAAGTTTTCTCTTACGCCGTCAAAGCGTCTATCTTTTTTATTTTCGATTACTCGCATGAGCAAGTAGGTACCGATTCTAAGTGCCCAAATCCAAACTAGCCATACTCCCACTATTACGTATAGGTTAATATACTTAGCTCTCAAAAGATCAAAAAGACCGATAGATATGAAGCTTACGGCGTAGCTAATGTCTGTTAGCTTATCTGACTTGCTTTTGTAGGCTATTAAAAATCCTAACAAGTTTATTCCTAGAACTATGCCCAATGAACCCAAAACGGTTTCTGTCATGAAGATACTCTAACACAGCCTGCTTAGGCTAATAGTTAAATTCAATATATAATTAATTTTTTATGGCAATAGATATTGGAAATCTCTTTTTTAAACCGTTTAACGCCTTAGCTCGTGGCAAGGTTATTGAAGATACAAGTTATGGGCCTAAACCGCTCATGAAGTACGATGAGTATCCTGTAGCTAATGCTGAAGCACCTATACTTATCTTTTGGCACGGAGGAAGTTGGAAAGTTGGAGATAAATCCATGTACATGTTTGTAGGGCATAAGTTCCAAAAGCTAGGAGTGCATACTTTTGTGGCTGGCTATACTAAATATCCGGAACAGACCTTCCCTGGTTTCATTGAAGATGCCAAAGCTTGTCTCGATCATATAAAGTCACGCTACCCCAATCGAAAAATATTCGTAATGGGCCATTCAGCTGGCGGTAACACTGCCCTAGTTCTAAGCATGAATGCTAGTAATCGGATTGATGGAGTTATTGACTTGTCTGGGCCAACTAATCTTAAACCAAATTATTGGCGACCAGTATTTGGATCGGCTATTGACGATAGATCATATGACCCGAGAACACTTTTAGATAAGGCTGATAAGAAGACTAAGTTCTTTATAGCCCACGGCAAACTAGATTACATTGTGCCTGTAGCTGATAGTGTAGATTTAGCGCTCAAACTTAAAGGGGCTGGTTTTAATACTCGTATCATAGTCCTAAAACTTATTGATCACATTTTTATATTACCAAGTATCATGGTTGGACCAAGGCTATTTACTAGACACAAAATTAAAGAATTTATATTTGAAGATTGAGTAGCATTGGCTGGAGCTGCTTCTCGTCATTCAATTTCCTGTTCTTCGTAAGCATATAACTTACCTCTCATCCATGAGGCACAAGCTACGGTTTTTTCAAATGATTCGAGATATGAATCTGGATCTGGTAGTCGATCGACTACACCGTTTTTGTACGTCCATAACGAGCAAGGTGGTATTCTTTTCCATAGCAAACCTTTCTTTTTAGTGTTCACTTTAGATTGCATAGTAAATGTCTAGTTGAATAAATAATCTAATCCGAACAAAGCAAAAAACATGTCGTAACTAGCTTGTTCTTTAGGCGTTGCTAGCTCATAAACAGTAGCGGCGGTTTCATTTTGGTCTTGTTCTTCTGTAGATATATGCTCAAGAGAAATCTCTATTTTTGAAAACAAATCGACGTATAAGCTAAACATTGTTTTGCGTTTGTATATCTCTTTCTTTGATTCGTTAATCAATTGAGCAGTTTTTCTAGACCGTGACGCAAAAAATATTGCGGTTAGCTCGTCACTTTTGTCAAGAAGTTCGGCGTGAGCCACTTCTACACCATTTAGAAAATTGAGTGCTTTCCACTGTGCGACTTGTTCGGCCGACATTGAGGGATCGAGATCTCCTAAACCACCCCGAAGGTATTGCCTGAATGCAGGTATATCGGTTGTTTCTACGGAATTGTTCATAGGCCTTTATGTAATTACTCATCCTTATTTGAGGTTTATTACTTTAATACCCTTTTAGTATATTGGCAATTTAGATTGTTCCATAGCTTATGTCTAATGGTATTCAGGATTATCACTTTTTGCGTTTACTACTTGCTGCCAGGAACTAGCCGTATTTCCCATAGCAGGTATGCCTCCATTGTCCTTAAGCAGTTTGGCCATATGCATTAAGTTCCAGGCCATAAACGTAGCGTTTCGGTTTGTGAAATCGTTATCAAAGCCAACTGGTGACTTTCCATCACCGATAAGCTTTCCGTCCCATTCAGTATCACCATAACTTGGACCAGGTCCAGCTTCACCTATCCAGCCACAGTCTGCTTGAGGCGGTATGGTGTAGCCTATGTGCTGCATTGCATAAAGAATATCCATGGCGCAGTGTTTAATACCATCCTCGTTGCCAGTTATAACGCAACCAGCTGTTCTGCCGTAGTAAACATATTGATCTTTATCATTACGATCACCACTGTAGGCATACATCCTCTCTATTACTTGAGTAGCAACACTTGATTTAACGCCAAGCCAGATTGGTGTTCCCAGAACGAGAATATCGGCATCGAGTATTTTGGCTTGTATCTTAGGCCAATCGTCTTTTTGACCTTCATCTTTTCCATCCTTGATCATGCCAAAAGCTATCGTGTGGTCAAGCGCATAAAGCTGCTCCACGTTAATACCTTCGCTGGACATAATGTGTTCCACTCTGTCCATTAGAGTTTGGGTATGCGATTCGGATTTGTTTTTCTTAATCGAGCAATTAATAAAAAGAGCTTTTAAGTTTGAAAAGTATTGACGGTTTTGTTGCATATTCGGCCTCCTACAGATTATTTAACAGCAGATTGGTAATAGTTCATGCGACATTTTTAACTAGTAGCTTATTAAAGATGCAACGCTCGTAGCCGACTATTTCAATACCAAGTAACAGATCACTTATTAAACCTGACGGCACAAAATTGTTTTCCAAAAGACCTCCCTCAAGATTTTGCATAATTATAGCAAATAAAGCCGAATTACTTTTATAATCTAGTGTCTTTAGATTATTGATTGGGTAACAACTCTAACTATAATCAAGAATCTGTGAAATGGTATGGTAATTTATTTTTAACTTGTTTGCCACCCACTACTGCAAATCCTGATACTGTACATACGTAATCCATGTAAAACTTTCTTATGAGCATGCCTTTACTATCGACCGGGGTGTAACCAAGATCGTTTGGCTCTACTGTAATATCTGACTTCTCAAGCATTTCAACATAGTCTTCGCTAAACATAACGTAATAAGTTCCCTGAAGATTCTGAATGTTTTTAAGTGTCAGGTCTCCGTAAAAAACTCTGTAACCATCGCAATTAATCATATGAACAAATTTACCTATTCTAATCTCTCCAGAATAACTGGATACGATTTGTTCATCGGGCGGTAAATCATCATTTGCAATAACCTCTTCAGGCGGATTAAAGTAAAAATTATCAGGCGTTACCAGTTTGAAATCCTCGATTTTGCCATTTCTATCAAAAGTTGCCGCCTTGTAAAGCTCAACATCTGATTCTTGAACATAAGCTTCGCCCAAAAACTCTTTATATACATCATCGAATTGTCTTGCTAGGTGCAGCCAATACGAATCCTCGCTTGTGTCTCCTTCATCCAGCTCAGGTGTACTGCTTACATTGTCAATAAACGACATTTTCTCGTGCGGTTCTAATGTCCTGTCTGCAAACACTTGCAAGTTTGCCTGTATGCGACGTCTGAGAGGAGCTTCTTCGTCTGGTAATAGTGAGCTAGCAACCAAGGCATAGTATTGCGTACGCGCTATTTCAAAAGATAGTCTTGAACTAATTAGTTTCTCTTCGTCTAATTGAATAGACCTCAAGTTATTACCATTTCTTTCGGGACTCATAGCGTAAATAAGATATCACCTTTCGTATAACTATGCTAGATAATTTTATACACAAAATATGAAATTTATTTAGAAAGATACTAATTGAAGCTTTATACCGCTATTGCTAAGAATATGCTAAAATTGTATTAGTTACATATAAATAAAAAATTGTCATGTTAACAAAAATAAAACGCCTTCTAAAATGGTTGCATCGACAAAATTTGCATCACGCAACATTAGTAATTGCCATATTAGCCTGCGGGGGCGTTTTATGTAGTTTAACTGCGTTAGCACAACCCGAAACAGCCCAAATTGTTACTGTTAAACCTATAGTTCATCAGCAAACTGCAACGAAATCGGTAACCACTGCCAAGCCTTCAGCTCCTGTAACTGCTACAGTGCCTGCCCCGACGACTACAACAGCTACTGTAAAACCTACGACCACACTTGTTCCCTCTAAAGTTACCGTTGGAGCCAAAACTGAACCAGTTGTTAAGACTTCACCAAGCAGCAGTGTCAGTAGTCTTGCTCCAACTAGCCCGACGACTACGACTCCTAGCAACGATACTCCACCTCCACCAGCAACAACCACAAGTTACACTTCAACCAACTGGTCTGGTTACTTAGCTACTTCGGGTACTTACACAACCGTTTCAGCCACTTGGACTGTACCAACTGTCAGCGGTAATGGAACTTCAACGTCTGCAGACGGTACTTGGGTGGGTATTGGCGGGGTATCAACGGGTGATCTTATACAAGCCGGTACCCAGGATAGCGTTAGTGCCAGCGGGCAGGTTACTACCAATGCCTTTTATGAAATTTTACCTAGCTCGTCAGTCACTGCATACAGCATTACAGTTTCCCCAGGCGATTCTATAACAGCTTCAGTAATAGAAACGTCACCTAGTGAATGGACTATTACTATAACCGACAATACAACTGCTAAAACATTTACAAGATCTTTGTTCTACTCTTCAACCAACTCGTCGGCTGAATGGGTCGAGGAAGACCCAAGTTATACAAATGGCAACATGATACCGTTTGATAATTTTGGGGCAGTTAATTTTAGTAGCATTAGTACAACTAAAAGCGGTAGTGTTGATAATTTAAGCACCGGCGATGCTCTCCCTATAACTATGGTTAATGATGCCAACACAGCTGTAGCTACCCCATCAGCAATAGAGGGTGGAGGAAGTAGCTTTAGTATTAGCCACGACTAATATATTTACTGATACATTCGGAAAAGACGGTGACCAAAACCTGAGCTTTCATAGCTATTGCCACCGGGCAAGCCGCCACCAAAGCCGCCTTCGCCTGAGCCGAAACCATTTGGATTTGAGTAAGCACTCGAGTCCTCGCTGTTGTCAGCATCGGTTCTAGTAACACTGAAGCCGTTCCCGTCACCGCTTAGTGACGACACGTCAGTTAATTGTTCTCCTGCATCACTTTCCATATTGATAGCTTTAGAGTTGCTGGCTTCTATACTTTCGTTGGTATTATTATCTGTAACCGATCCGTTCGTGAAAGATACGCTACCAAACTGATCAAGTGGAATTATGCTAGAACCATCTTCACTTGGAGCTTCTTCTATCCATTCCGCTGAAGATTCTGAGGAGTCGTAGTAGACAGTATTACTATATGATTCACCATTGGTAACGTCTTTAATTGATATAAGCCACTCACCTCCTTCTGACTCTTGAACTGAGGCCGTTATGGTATCGCCTGGATTTACTGTAATTGATGAAATAGTTTCAGAACTATCAGGCAATTCTTCATAGAAGCTACCACTACTAACCTGGCCGTCCTGAACAATATTTTGCGTTCCAACTTGAATTAAGTCATCGGTGCTAACTCCACCTATTCCAATCCAACTGGCATCGGCCGCTAAGTTATCGCTGCTATCTGATACGCTAGGCACGGTCCAGCTTCCTGATATAGCCGTGTAAGTGCCGCCCGTAGCAACGTACCCAGCCCAGTTACTTGTTTCATCGCTGATTTCGGACGAAGTATTGGTAGAGCTTGGCTGGTTATTGTCACTAGACGTTGATGAAGCTGTAGATACATTGGGCCGAGAAGGCGTAGTAGTAAATGTATGATTAAGCGTGCCGGCTTGACTGCTCAGATTACTATTATCTGTTTTAAAAGCTGTCGTGGCCGTCCACGTGCCGACCAAGCAAGCAAGACCAACTAAAAGTATTCCTTTAATCATATTGCCTTCCTTTAACAATTTAAGTGAGTGAAGGCATTTAAGTACAGAAACCTTAAAAAATACTGGGTATTAATGATAGTTCTAAGAATTGATTGATTTTTACTATTTGATTAAACGCTCAAGTTGTTTTAAGGTTTGTATTTTACGATATTCTTACGATTCCTAAATAAGGAGGAGTATCAATAAATGACAAAAAATTCTGACTATAGTTATGAAACCCAAGTTATGGGTGCTCCGTGGCTGAAACAAGCTAAAGGGCCTTTGTCCGATGACAGCAGCTCTAACAAGCCCCAAAAACACTTTTCATTTAAACGGGCTATTAAAAGGACGGTTATATTAGCCTTGGTTTTATTAATTGCCTTTGGCAGTTTTATGGGTTGGGAGTTATATAACAATGCTAGCAAGCTCACGGGAGACAAGAATCCTGTTTCTTTGATCGGAGATCTAATGCCAAGCAGCCTGAAAGAAACAAATGATCGAGTTAATATACTGCTTGCCGGTTATTCTGCCGATGATCCTGGTCACCAAGGTGCTGATCTAACCGATTCAATTATGATTGTCAGTATCGATCCTACTAATAAGACGGCTACTTTAATAAGTGTGCCAAGAGATCTTTACGTAAATATACCTGGCTATGGTTACACTAAAATTAACGCGGCTTACGAGGACGGCCAAAGTGAGAGCTTCAGCGAGAGCGGCTATGTATCTGGAGGCATGGGGCTACTTGAAAAGACAATCACTCAGGACTTTGGCGTTCAATTTGATTACGAAGGGCTAATAAATTATGAAGCCTTTAAAGACTCTGTTAATGCTGTTGGAGGCGTAACAGTAGATATTCAAAGCGATGATTCAAGGGGTCTTTATGATCCTAATACAAATTTGAATCTGCCTAATGGTGAAGTCAATCTTGACGGCCAGGAAGCATTAGACCTAGCTCGCGCACGTGGCGATGGTTACGGATCATATGGATTCCCTAACGCTGACTTTAATAGAACGCAGCATCAACAAGAATTACTAGTCGCACTTAAAAATAAGATATCCAGTGGCAGTGTCATATCAAATCCTTTGAAAATTGCAAAAATAGCTAACGCCATAGGTAATAACGTTAAAACGGACATGACGGTTGGTGAGATGGAAACACTGTACGAAAAAACCAAAGGTATTAGCGATAGTAATATTAAAGAAGTAACTCTTAATAGTTACGACGGTACAGATTACTTAACCGATTACGAAACTAATAGTGGTCAAGACGCGTTAGTACCACAGGCCGGGATTGGAAACTACAGTCAAATTCAAGAGTTAATACAGAACCTTCTAGACTAAAATACTTAAAAACATGGATTTAAGCATAACAGATTATTAGCCACTACTTGAGTGGCTAAAATTACTAGGCTGAAATCGCCTACTAGTAATGTAGCCGATCACGGCAGCGATCATACTGGCTATACCGCCAACGACTAATGGGGCTCGGCCACCTCGGTTATCGGCAAGCCAACCTAGTAATGGTGCACCTATAGGTGTTGTACCCATAAGTAAGATAGTCTGTAGGGCTAAGACTCTACCACGCATATTTGACTTGGATTCTAATTGCACAAGAGTTGTAGTTGAGTTTGTGTATAGGATACTGGCAGCACCAATAAAAAAAGATACCACGGCCGCAAACAGTACACTAGGCGAAATAGCCAGTATTAACATAGACACGCCTAAAGCTACAGCGCCATAAATTGCATGTTGTAGCTTAACGAGTTTACGTCTGGCGACTATTAATGCTGTTATCACCGATCCGAAACCCATAAGGGAGTATAGAATTGTGTAAGTAGTCGTTGTTTTATGAAGGCCGTCAGTTACAAAAAGCGGTAACGTGACAGCGAAGTTATACGACAAGACTCCGATAATGAGTAGCATCAAAAAACTAATCCATAAGTTAGGCTGTGACAAAACGTATCTAAAGCCGGCTCTAATTTCTCCCTTAGCTCTTGGCGAAGGAGGTTGTCTATACAGCTCTTTTGGACGCATCATTATTAAACAAACTAGCACGGCTACATATGAGGCCGCGTCAACAGTGAAACACCAACCATACCCTGCTGTAATGATTAATAGTCCAGCAAGAGTTGGCCCAAGAATGCGCGACGTGTTAACGATCGTACTATAAAGAACCACAGCATTTGAAACGTCTTCCTTTGGCACCATTTCGCTAACGAATGATCGTCGAAGCGGATTATCAAATGCCAGAAAAGTACCTCCTAATACAGCTAGAATAAACAATGCCGCAATTGGAGGATGCGGTAAGAATGCAAATATAGCCAGTCCTATCGACTGGACCATTTCTAGTGATTGGGTAATTAATAACATTTTTCGTTTGTCAGATCTATCGGCTACGGCTCCGCCAAACGCAGATAATAGTAAAATTGGACCGTACTGACAAGCAGCAAGTAAACCGACGTCTAGACCACTATGCGTTAGCTTTAATACAAGTAAGGTTAGAGCAACATTTGTTAGCCAATTTCCGGTATTAGAAATAATCTGCCCACTAAAATATAGTCGGAAGTTTCTATGTTTGAGCGACAAGAATGTCGCACCAAATGCACGCTGCACACGGTTAGGTGGCGGCAACTCAATAATATTGTCTGGATCCATCCTTCTTTATATTATGCATCTTAATAACCCTAAATATCCAGTTTCTTTAACTTTTATAGAATTTAAACTATATGATTTGGAACACTATTAATAGCCATTACCTGAAGCTGAGTCGTAGGATGCGTTAGTCTGACTTCCAGAGCTAGAACCAGTCGCCGCAGCACTTGATGATGAACTGCTCTTAGCAATACTAAAGCTTGCTATACCATTCCCCGTTGCTTGTCCGTTATGATCATTTACGAATGTGTATAAGGGTTTGCCATTGTAGGTATATTGCATTTCACCATTGTCGCTGCGTTTTATAACCCCTACTCCAGCGGGTAGGTTGGTGGTAGAGCCTTTATCCTGGTATGCAGGCCAAGTCGATATGCATGACCCTGTACAGTTACTGACACCCGAAGTATCCATGGCGTATGTGTATAGTGCCTGTCCATTGGGCTCAGCTAAATATTGTCCAAGAGTTGAGTTAGTTTTAGTAATTACGACAGCGTCGCTTACGCTTGGAGAGCTTGAGCTAGAATGCGATGTGCTGGCAGAAGCTGTCGTCTTGCTTGATTTATGTAATATAGCGTAACCACCACCAATTATCACCACTGCTACGACTATGATTATCGCAACTTTTGAATTTTTCTTCATCAGATTCCCCCTCTACTTTAGTGTTGTTTTACATTAACTAGAACGAACCTATCAATGTTTTGTTACAAACTTTATACGTCGCTTAAAGACCGAAGAGTATTATTAATAGCCTGTCTTTCGGGGCTCGGGGCATTTTTAGCTGCTAGTTCCAAACTGTTCTTGCAGTATTCAAAAGCGTCGTAATTAGAGCTTATTGATTTGTAGCTTTCGGCCTGCTTTTTGTAGTCAGCCAGCGTAGCCAGCACTTTGCTTGAGCTAGCATTATTATCAACGAGCTGCTTTACTTGGTCGGCTCTTTTCATCATTATCGTTCCCCGATATGAAGAGTCCATCGATATTGCTAGGATGTCTGACATTTTTTGCACTGGGTACATTAGATTACCCGGCAGAACTGTTTGAGAAAATATAATCAAGAGCATACCAATAACAAGACCTGTTACAGCCGGCAGTCCAATGGCAAAAACCGCTTTGAATCTTTTAGATTGGTGCTTGTCTTGCCTTGAAGTTACCTGTTTATCGACACTCTTTAAGTTGTCTAATCGACTGGCAATATTTACTAAACTACCGAGCTCGTCTTTCGTAGCGCCGGCTATTTTGAGTTCGTTCTTGAGAGTGTTTTTCTGCTTGCTGTTCATAATAAATATTCCCTCAATTTTTTAAGGGCTCTGTACTGAATAATACGTACATTACCATCAGTCATATTGAGCCGCTCAGCTACCTGTTTTGATGATAATCCTTCAATAAATCGTAACTCAATTATGCTACGCATGTCTTTCGGAAGCTTCGATAAAGCGTTTTGCAATTCCTTGATCTCACTTTCTTTATCAAGTAGTTCAGCCGTACTTATCCGGTCGTCTTCTTGCCGCTCGATTATATCTTCTGACGTAATTTCCTTATTTTTACGCCAATAATCAAACAAAGTATTACGCGCTATCCGAAATAGCCAAGCCTGGGCTGAACCTCCTTTAAAGTTCTTTCTGGCAGCCCAAGCCTTTTGGAATGTCGTACTAGTTAAATCTTCTGATAGCTGAACATTCTTAGTTCGCCAAAATATAAATTTATATATAGAATCAGCATGAGCCTGATAGACGTCTTTAAAATCTTCCTCTGACTGAAGCACTTCCTTATTATCTAACGATTCATTGGCCATAATGTTACAAATCCCTGGATTAATATTAGATAGCCGATGCTATTTGGTTAATAGGTTAGATGCTTTCTTGTACTAAAGACTAAGACAGCTCTTAATGATTTACTGTCGACATATCGGCGTAGCGATCGCCTGCGGTAAAGCCTTTTGGAGCATATTCATCTAATCGGCTTAAGTCCTCGTCACTTAATTGTACGTCGAGTGCGCCAATATTCTCTTCGAGATATTTTACGTGCTTTGTGCCGGGTATTGGTACCATGTCTTCGCCTTGGGCTAATACCCACGCCAGAGCTAATTGACTAGCAGTACAGCCTTTTTCATCAGCGATTTCCTGTACTTTACTAACAAGCTGCAAGTTCTTTTCTAAGTTTTCTCCTTTGAAACGAGGATGGTTACGACGGAAGTCATTTTCGTCCAACGCAGCTACGTCTTCAGCTGACTTTATCTGACCTGTTAAGAATCCACGGCCAAGTGGGCTATACGGCACAAAACCTATCCCAAGTTCGCGGATGGTATCTAGGATTTCTCCTTCAGGATCTCTTGTCCAGAGACTGTATTCGGTCTGGAGAGCGGTAATTGTATGTACTTTGGCTGCGCGACGAATTGTTTCCGCAGCAGCTTCACTCATACCGATGTAGCGTATCTTACCTTCTTTAACAAGATCTGCCATTGTACCGATTGTTTCTTCTATGGGGACTTCAGTATCAACCCTGTGCTGATAGTAAAGGTCGATATAATCTGTGCCTAGTCTTCTTAGACTGCCCTCGACCGACTTTCTTATATATTCTGGCCTTCCATTAACTCGACGAGTATATTTGCCTTCGTCATTAATTTCATTGCCAAATTTAGTCGCTAGGATTACCTGGTCACGACGTCCTTTAATAGCCTTAGCGACTAATTCTTCGTTAAGCCAAGGCCCATACATATCTGCTGTATCCAGGAAATTGATACCATGATCCAGCGCATAGTGGATCGTATTGATTGATTCGTTGTCGTCTTTTTGACCGTATGCGAAACTCATGCCCATGCAACCTAGTCCTAAGGCTGATACTTCAAGTTCACCGAGTTTTCTTGTCTTCATTACTTACCCCCTTATTACTATAAAAAGTATACTCTTAAAAAATGGTCAAGAAAGGTAAAATTTTAACAAACATAAACCAATAAAACTAAATATATATTATGAGATTTAGTACTTTAAGAAGCGACTGGAATAGGTTCTGTGACACTTCTGGTTGCGCTAGTGTCTGTTGCTTTTTCTAGAATACTTATAAGTTGTTCTGTTTCTTCAGACGTTAGTGCTTCAAGGTTTGGCAAACGAGTATCTGATGTCAGCTCAAGGAATTTATCTCGCAAGTGTAAACCTTTTTCCGTTAAGGTGATGGTTTTAACACGGCGATCATGTAAGGCTTCTCGCCTATCAACTAGCTGTTCATTAACTAGCTGTTCAACTATGCCAGTTATATTACTAGGATCACAGCTCATAAAAGTACTCAGAGATTTCATTGGTACTGACTGGTTGGGTTCAAGTAGACATAGAGTAAGAGCCTGCATCATGGTTATATGGTTCGCTTCTGCAGTTTCGACAATTGCGTATTTACCCTTCATGCTTGAACGGATCATTAGAAGACTTAACTGATGTTGCAACTCTTTACTTATCATGGTTTCAGTATACTCCAAAAAAAATAGTTTGACAAGACAAATAGTTGAGATATACAATTGGTTGAGTAATATAAACTATTTAATGGAGGCAAATTTATGAAAAACCCATCTAAATGGCTGGTTTTCATCCTCGTAGCTATTGCTCAGTTTATGGTCGTTCTTGATAACGCCATTACTAATGTAGCACTTCCTACGATTAAAAATCAGATGCACTTTACTACAAACGCCCTGCAATGGGTGGTAACAGCCTATGCCTTAACCTTTGGCGGCTTCTTATTACTAGGTGGTCGTGCGGCTGATATATTCGGAAGGAAGCGAACACTATTAAGTGGTATGGCAGCATTTACACTGTTCTCATTTTTAATAGGTATTTCGCACAGTTCATCCGAACTTATTATCCTTAGAGCATTGCAAGGTGCAAGCGGTGCATTTATGTCACCTTCTGCTCTATCAATAGTGCTGGTAACATTCCGTGATGGATCACTGAGAAATAAAGCGCTAAGTTATTGGACTTTAGTTGCATCGGGTGGCGCAGCTATTGGTTTACTCCTGGGCGGTGTGCTAACACAATATCTTGGATGGCGTTGGAACTTCTTTATTAATGTGCCTATCGGTCTTGTAATGACAATCTTAATTGCTCGAATAGTTCCGGAACATGAAAAAGAAGACAGCAAAAAGAGTCTTGATATACCTGGCGCAATATTGGCAACATCTAGTCTGATGCTTTCAGTTCTTGCGTTTAGTCAAGCACCCATTTGGGGCTGGACTAGCCTAAAAACACTTGGTCTACTTGGTATAGCTGTGGCTCTACTTGCCGGCTTTATCGCCAACGAAGCCAAAGTTAAGAAACCTTTGATGCCCCTTAGCATTTTTAAGATTCGTAACGTTCGCGGTGCCAATATGATCATGGCTCCACTCTATGCAAGTATGCTAGGCGCGTTCTTCCTGCTGACACTGTACCTCCAGGACATACTTCACATGTCACCTGTAATGACGGGTCTTAGCTTCTTACCCTTCCCAATAATCCTTGCTATAACATCTCGTCAGATGCCAAGCCTGGTTGGCCGCTATGGTTTCAAACGATTTCTAGTTGCTGGACCACTTGTCGTAATTGCAGGATTTTTGTGGCTAACACAACTTGGTGTACACAGCAGTTACTGGGTAGGTATTCTACCAGCAGCAATTCTAATGCCGCTTGGTATTGGCATGACCATGATGCCTACAATAGCAGCAGCTACGAGCGGTGTAGCCTCTAAAGAGGCTGGAGTTGCATCAGGTTTAATTAGTACATCACAGCAAATGGGAGGAGCACTCGGCCTTTCAATACTATCGGGCCTAGCTGCTTCTATAACTAGTAATTCTCTGCACTTAGGAGCTCAAGGCGCAGCCGTTCATGGTTACCATATTGCCTTTCTAGCAAGTGCCGGATTTATGCTGGTCGCATCATTGGTTGCCATGACAATAATCCGTACGCCGCGTAAACCGCACAGTGAAGAGACTGAAGCAGTCGCTGCTTCGCGCAAGCTTGAACCTTCATTCACACATTAAATTGACCTAGCTAAACATAATGCCCCAGGTTTATATATACTGATTAAGTCTGGTACGCTTTAAGGTATGAAGATAAAAGAAAGCCGTCAAATACTAATTGGCGGCTTTCTTTGGATATTGAACATCCAATACTACTTGGTTCAGTTTATTGTCGCAAGTGACTGGCCAAAGAATAGTGGCTACAGCTTATCTAAGAATACTATTAGCGATCTTGCTAATACGCATTGTGGCCAGTATGGTTCAAGACTAGTCTGTTCGCCGCTTCATAACTATATGAATGCTTCATTTATTGTTCTTGGGTTAACCATTATCCTGGGAGCTGTATTAATCAGAAAGTATGTCGGTAACGGCCTAGACTTAAAGACTGGTTTTATCTGCCTTATGGCGGCTGGTCTCGGTTCTATCCTGGTTGGGCTCTTCCCTGAGAACGTAGCTGCCACGCCTCATGAAATAGGGGCCGCTTTATCATTTTCACTTGGTAACATAGGCTTAATATTTCTTGGATATTATGGAGCGCAATTTTCAAAGTTTGTGCGAGCTTTAGGCATAGCTTTTGGGCTGATTGGTTTGATCGCTTCCATACTGTTTATATGTCATAGCTATTTAGGTTTGGGCATAGGCGGTATCGAGCGGCTTGCATCTTACCCGCAATCGATATGGATGATTGTGGCTGGGATCGTAGTATCCAAAAAGACACTTACAACTAACTCAAAGCAATAGGCGTTGCACTAACAGCGGTTTTTCCGTAAAGATCCATCCGTACCCCGGCCGCTACGCTTAAAAATCGTCGATAACCATTTTTTTCATCCGCATCATATGCGCATAAGCCTTTGGCCTTTGCATCAGCTCGCCCATATTCTCTGGTACAACTTGCCAGCTAAGACCAAATTGATCCTTACACCAGCCACACTGCTCAGACGCGGGAACGCTTGATAGTTTTTCCCAGAAGTAATCGATCTCTTCTTGGTCTTTGCATGTAATTGAAAATGATACTGATTCGTTAAACTTGAACAAGTCACCTGCGTTTATGGCCGCAAAACGTTGACCTTTTAGTTCAAATTCAATTAGAAGTTCTTTGCCAGCCATATCCATTTGAAAGTCGGCTAGGCCTTCATCGCTATTATTCGGGTAGTATTGTGTTGAGATTATTTTACTTTCAGGAAAAACCGATACGTAATATTCGACTGCTTCTTTAGCGTTGCCACCAAACCAGAAGTTTGTAGTGATTTTTTGACCCATAATGCCCCCTTACCTACATTCTAATAACTTAATAATAGCAAATATGACATGGGAGGCAGTTAAGTTAACTATGAACGGTTGTTGAATACGTTTAGCGTCTTAGGTTTTCACTGTGAAGAGCTGGATTATCCCATACTTTTTCTGCGTTGCTTGCACTGGTGCCGGGCAGAACTATCTCATCGATTCTATCTAGAATTTCATCAGACAGTTCAATATTGGCTGCCCCTAGCTGCGAAGTTAATTGTTCCATTGTGCGTGGTCCAATAATGGCGGAAATAACTGCTGGATGGCGAATAGTAAATGCAACCGCCATTTCTGGAAGCGACATATTATTGTTTTCGGCTAGTTTAGCAAGAGCATCTGCGGCATCCAGTTTGGCCATATTGCCAGGTACGGAAAGATCATATCGTTCTGGTAAACGCTCTGATCGTTTAGTTGAGGGCGCGTCCTTGCCTTTGCGCCATTTGCCGGAAAGCCATCCGCCCGCTAGCGGACTCCATACAATGGCGCCCATGCCATACTTTTTTATAGTTGGTAAAATATCGGACTCAATGCCACGGGTCAGCATTGAGTATGGTGGCTGCTCACACAGAAAGCGTTCACGTCCGCGCTGCTCTGCAACCCATTGAGCTTCAACGATTTGTGAAGCCGGAAACGTCGATGAACCAAAAGCGCGAATCTTACCCATACGGACTAAATCGGTCAAAGCACCCAGTGTTTCATCTATGTTAGTTGTGGGATCTGGGCGGTGTATTTGATACAGATCAATCCAATCCGTCTGTAAGCGGCGTAATGAATTATCTACTTCTTGCATTATCCAACGTCGGGAATTGCCTTCATGGTTTGGGTCATCACCCATTTGGCCATGAACTTTGGTGGCAAGTATTACGTTTTTGCGTTTACTGCCCTTAAGTGCTTTGCCAACTATCTCTTCTGACTCACCCTGTGAGTACACGTCAGCTGTGTCAATAAAGTTGATGCCGGAGTCGAGTGCCTTATTGATAATTTTGATTGAATCATCGTGGTCAGGATTTCCCCACTCACCGAACATCATTGCGCCGAGGCATAAAACACTAACTTTCATACCTGTATCTCCGAGCGGTCGCATCGGCATTGTTGCTGATTTTGCCATATTGTCTGTCTCCTTTTTAACTTAGCTATATTATATATAGTAATGCATCAAGGTGGTGTTAAATACTTATCACTATTGAACTTTGTCTGAAATGACATTATTGCTATGAAGCGAAATATTACTTAATGCTTACGTGCTATACTACGATTACTTAACAACTAAAAATATAAAGAGTGCAGCGAGAGATCTAGCTTTATGACCTGCCAGCAACCCAATTCGGATGGGTGCTCCATCTAGTCCGCCAATTGACGGAAAGATATTTTAAAAACATATCCTTTCTCCTTCTCTTGGCAGAAAGGATTTTTGATTTATGAACCTAAGAACAGCGGAGTCGGTTTCGCCGAGACACCCAGATAAAATATGTGACCAGATATCTGACAGTATTCTAGATGCGGCACTTAAAGTTGATCCCAACTCAAGAGTGGCCATAGAAACGGTTGGAGGTCATAAGCTACTAGTACTAATTGGTGAAATAACTACTGAGGCGAAAATAGATTACGAAAAGATAGCTAGAAGATTCGTTGACGATAGCTATGAGGTTAGGGTTCAGATAGTTCATCAGAGCCCTGAGATTGCAGGTGGCGTAGATACTGGTGGAGCTGGTGATCAAGGCATTATGGTTGGCTATGCCACAAATGAAACTGAAAATCTCATACCTCTAGAAGTTGATTTAAGCAGATCGTTAAACCGTTACCTATATGCTAAGTTTCCCTATGATGGTAAAACTCAGATAACTATTTCTGATGGTAAAATAATCGCCATTGTCGCAAGCTTTCAGAACGCTAAAAAGGCCGATTTAGAAGATTTGATTAATTCCTGGATAAGTACGCAGCCGCATAAACCTAATTTTGATGTATTCGCTAACCCAGCCGGAGATTGGGATATTGGTGGTTTTGATGCTGATACTGGGCTAACGGGTAGAAAGATCGCAATAGACAGTTATGGTCCGCGCATACCAATTGGCGGCGGAGCATTTAGCGGTAAAGACTCCACTAAAGTAGACCGTTCAGCTGCTTATGTGGCGCGTAAGATAGCTGTAGATTATTTAAAAAAGCATAATGCCAGCGAAGTATATTGCCAACTGGCCTATGCCATTGGCGTAGCTGAACCAGTTGAGGCAATTGTGACTATTGATGGAAATGAAGAAAAAGTTGAAGGCTACGATCTTACACCAAAAGGTATTATTGAGTTCTTGGAGCTGCAGAAGCCTCAATTTGAAGTTACGGCTCAGTATGGTCATTTTGGAAATTCTTTTGGCTGGGACGTATAAGTTGAACCCTGCCAAAGTTATGCGCCGTCGTGCCAAGAACGAGCCATGAAACGTCCGTCTGCGCCGGAAAGAACTAGCAAAGCTTTTTTGATGTTTCTGTTTAGCGCATCTTTAGTTTTCAGATTGGCTAAATAGCGTAGAATTTCTTTTTGCCTACTTGGACTTAAGTTATCCCAATTCTGTCTTGCGACTGTGTTTAGTGAGAGTGCGCTAGCAAACTCTTTGGGCATAGAATGCTGTGGACCATTCCTGTATTGCTCATCAAAATCGAGCTCAATTAGTACTAAGTCGCCAACTTTAGTATTAGAAGCTTTACGCACGTCGCCATGTAAGTATAAATAAAAACCTCCCTTGCCCGTCGGCATCATATTGATGTGCCATGGCTCTATCGGCTTTTTGTTAACCTGGACAACTACCGGCATTGGTTTTCACCAGCCAGCTTGCAATTGTTCAGCTTGATTTTTACTAACGAAAACATATGGGTTGATGCCACGTATTTTTATTTTGGCTGTAAATTTTAAAGCCATACGTTTGCTTAAGCTAGAACTTCAAGAACCATTCCAAGATAAATATTCGTAGACCATGTGCATATATCCATCATTTGCCGAGGAAGTATTAGCGATAAAAACACTGAGACTTAACCATTCGTATCGGCTGTGCTCCCAACTAATATTTACTTCAGGTTCATTGTCGCACTTCATCATATATAAGTAATAGGTGCTGTCTTTACTGTATTTACTGCTTTCATATACTTTTTTTATTGCACTTTTCTCAAGACTAATACCTGTTTCTTCTACTACTTCCCGAACTAAAGCCTGGTCGGGTTGTTCACCCTCTTCAACCGTGCCACCGGGTAGATCAGGGTCGTTTGGAAATGAAGGGTGTTCGCTTCTATAAAGCATTAGGTATTTATTATCTTTATTAATAAGAATTAGTTTTGCAACGTGAATCACATTTGGATTATAGCAAAAGTTCTATTGGCGTAAATTCAGACTTATTATATCTCGAACATATCACTGTGCTAAAGCACGCTATAATTACTAATTATAACGTGACCTTATTTTGTCAGTACCCAAACCATAAACGCCGGTATTCTTTTTAGCTGTTCGTGTATAGCTGGGTCAACTGTTTTAAGGCCAGCAGTTGGTTGCGGTTCGATAACTTTTTCTATCTTAAGACCAGAATCCAATATCTGTTCAACCATTTTACTAAATGGTCTGTGGTACACCCTTACATCAGCTGCGGCAAGCGTGCCTTCTATGAGTTTTATGCCATTACCGTCGGCCGCCAAGTAGTCGCCATAAACTTTACGTTGCTTGGTTTCAAGGTTAACTTTCCTGCCAAGCACAGCATATTTAAAACCGTCTCTTATTTCATACTCAACCGCGCTATCGACAGGATGCCCACAGGAAAATATATATTTACCATTAGGCCGTAGTATTCGCCTGGCTTCTTTTAGCGGTACTGTCCAATCGTCCACGTAGTGAATAGCTAAACTTGAATATGCAAGGTCAAAGCTGTTGTCAGGAAAATCGAGTTTTTCCATATTCATCTCGTGAAACTCAAGGTCAGGATTTTCAGTTTTGGCAATATCAAGTAAGCCAGTAGAGACATCAATACCGACAACTCTTTTTGCGCCGCTATCTGCTAGCCAACGAGTATCAACACCACTACCACAGCCAAGACTAATAACTTCTAGTCCATTCAAATTCGGTAGCTCAGCCCGGATAGCAGGCTTTTCGTAATAGTAATGGTAGGTGCTGTCGTTTGGATCAGAGACATGGCGATGATAATTCTCTGCATTCTCGTTATAGTGTTTTATTGTGTCCGGGTCTGTTGCCATGTCATTAATCATATCAAATAACTTCTTAGAATGTTAGAAATATAAGAACCTAGGGCTTATTTGACAATTGAATTTTTATTTGGCTTTGATCTTAGCTTTTATTTCAGATTAATAAATGGCAAAGCACCATCGGTATGAATGAAGTCTCCCCCGCCGTTCCTTGAGTGATAGCTTGTTGTAAAATGTTGCACATATTTAACATCCTCGGCGCTTTTCTGTAAGTCGTTTACGACAAAGTCTCGTTCTTTATCTACATTCGAGTCAATCTTATGAGTAACTTGGCCAGTAAACAGTGAAAGCCCGACATTTTTATCAAATGTAGCCGCACCCAACCAGTCAGCTTTATAGCCACCTGGCAGCCACCAATTGTCTGGTGTTTTCCAGAAACGAGCATGATGGCGTTTCCTTGGATTGCCGCCAACGTCTTTTTCAAATGCTAGGTTTTGCTTAAGACCAAACAGAAAAAGTGAGCTTACAGGGGCAGTTGGATAGTGTGATCCCCTGACAGCTGCATAGATTATTCTCAGTGAAGATTTAAGACTAAGCTTGTCGGCTTGATGCCATCCGGTGACGGTCATGGCATTAATTAAATCCTTTTTGTTTCCAAGAATAGCCAGGTTTACAGGATCGCCTAGCATACCATCCCCTGTTTGTGTTCGGCCTATAAAATAATTAGGCAAAAAAATCTTGGATAGCCAACGGTAAGCGTGAGGTAAGATTCCATATGCTAGCAGAAGCCAAACGATAATAAAGTAAGTAAAATAATGCTCTTTGGTTTTAAGAACGTCATGAATGAAGATATGGTAAAGAACCACAGCAATCGCTAACAGTAACAACAGACAAATTAGTCTTAGAGTGTTATTAAAATGATTGGCATACCAAGATGACTTAGCTTTAGTTTCAGATGAGGGCATGACCTAATCATAAAGCATAAAAGCCAAAGATTTAAATTCGCGATATTTTAAGCTATGGTCGAGCCTTGGTCTTAGGCATTTGGCTATGCTTGCTGGCTATACTATTCCCTATTGTTTTTGGTGATGATATCTATGCGATCGAAGCTTCTGGAACATTTACAGAATTTAGTAATTCTTCAGCTGCAAGTTTAAGATTATCAGCATAAGGCGAAAAAGCTTCGTTTATATCCTTAATCTGACCGTCTTCACCAGACATGTCACGAGTAATAGTGAAGGCTGGGCTCGTATCGACTGGATGCATCTTAAGTCGTTCAGCAACCTGACGTAATTGAGCAGATGCCGTAGGGCCACCGCCTACGCCGTAGCTTGCGATCATAACTGGCTTGTCGATCCATTCATGATATAGGTAATCAATAGCATTCTTCATGCTGGCTGGGTAGCCTGCATTGTACTCAGGGATTAAAAAGATATATGCATCAGCTTGTTTAACTTTTTCACTCCAAGTCTTGGTATGGGCATTTTGATACTGGCTCATTGATGGGTGTACTGGTTCATCAAATAACGGAAGCTTAAAATCTGCTATATCAACAAGTTCGTAATCAGCTGTAGTCTCCTTAGGCAGATTATCTAACATCCAATTTGCAATTTGAGGACCGACTCGACCTGGCCTTGTGCTACCAATTATAATTTGTATCTTCATAAAAAACTTCCTAACTTGTTACTTTTTTAATCTCTTATTTATCAATACTATATAAAGTAAAGTATTGTGATTCTATTAGCATAGCATCAATTAAAGTAACTAAGCAACTAGCTACATTAATGCGTCTAAATTACGGGCCTATTTCTAGTTAGTAGAGAACCAGTCTTCGAAAGCAACTTTAACATCCTGAGCAATTTTGGGGTCGTTAGCATCCGTCAGTATTTTTATGCCTTGTCCTTCATGAGTCACAAGCGTATTAGGATCAATATTTCTCAAGACAAACACACTAAGCTTAGCTGGCTTTGGCAAATTGTCTCTTTCTTGTATATAAAGTTTGAAAAATTCGAAATCTTCAGGCTTAGGCTTTAAGTTAGTTTCTTCCTCTATCTCTCTCATTGCAGCTTCAATTGGCATTTCATCACCTTCGGCTGCACCACCAAATATGCCAAAGCATCCTGGATCACGAATAGTTGGGATGTCATCACGATGCATTGCAATTACTTCATTATCAGGTGTGATTAATAAAACGCCAGACCATTCGTATTTCATAATTATTACTGTAACAAAAAAGCGCAATTATCAAAGGGCTTTATGCGCCGATCTCAACTGTTTCACCACCCATCTTGTTTGCAAAAAAACTATCGTGAGAAATATAAATTATCGCGCCACGATAATCTTTCATAGCATTTTCCAGTTCTTCAATACTAGGAAGGTCGAGGTGATTAGTCGGTTCGTCGAGAATTAAAACTTGAGGGTTATTAGCTAGCATGGATATTAGTTGCAGCCTTGCTTTTTGTCCACCACTCAAACGATCGACTAAAACTTGTCCGTCAGCCATAGGATTAAATAAATAATCACTTAGCAGTTGCTTGACTGTTTGTTCGTTTATCGGCATGTCTTTTTGTCTCAGAATATCTTCGACTGCTTGATTAAGTGTCATTTTTAAGTAACGAGGATCAATCTCTTGCTCATATAGCCCTACCTTTATCTCTTTTTCAGATTCAATAGTGCCGTTGAAGCATTTAGATTGCATCTTGATTCCATCAACCTGGGCCATAATTGCTTTCACTATAGTGGACTTACCTGCTCCGTTGCGGCCATGCAAACGTATTCTCTCACCTTCTCTAACAACAAAGTTAAAGTCATCAAATAACGGCTTGTCGTCGTAACCTAAACTTAACTTAGTGGCTTTAATTAAGCTGCGGCCAGAACTTTCTTCAGACTTCTTTTGGGTTGTCAGTTTAATATTTTTTGTCTTATGTTTTTCATAAGCCGAGGTCAGCTTGTCGTTCATGGTACTGGCCGATTCTTGATCTATCCAGAACGATGGCTTTGCAGTTGCTTGGAGGCGCTTTATTTCTGCCAAGGCTTTAAGCTCTTGGGATTTAAAGCGATGAACCGTACCTGGGTTGCGAGCTTTTTCCTTAAGTCTTCTAAAGCGAACTACATCTTCTTCTAGGTTGGCTATACGTCGTTGAGATAGCTCGTATTCATTAACTTGATTAGTTACCTGCCCAGTATTCGTTCTTAGATAAGCTTGGTAATTACCTTTAAAACTAAAACACCGGCCATCTTTTATCTCAACAATCCGATCGACTATACTGAGTACATCACGGTCGTGAGTGATGACCAGGACTGCTTCCTGAGCTGCTTTGAGCCACTTAATAAACTCAGCCTTAGCAATGTAGTCCATGTGGTTAGTCGGCTCATCTATTAACGCTACGTGGCCTCTGCTGCGCTGAACTTTCATAAGTTCAACCATGCGTCTCTCACCGCCACTTAAAGAGCCGAGTGTATTATGCATTTTTGAAGAATCTATTTGATAACTGTCAAAAGCCTGCTTAATTTCATCTTCGATTTGGTAGTATTCAAGCTCTCCAAATCGATCTAGAGCGTCAGAAAATGCTTGCATCTTTCTTGGGTCACTTCCCATAGTCTCTGGAAAGGTATCTATAATATGAGTTAAGCGGGAGTATTCTGGCAGATCTCCCTGGATGTACTCGAGGACAGTTTTAGCCTCATGGCCGTGGTGCTCTTGCCTACTGCTGACTAGAATTGTTCCGCGCTTAATAATGATGTTGCCATCATAGTCTTTGTCTTCGCCGGTTATTAGATTAAGTAAAGTAGACTTACCGGTTCCGTTTCTGCCGATTAAGCCAATCTTCTCATTGTCTTGTATATCAAGATTTAAGTCATGATAAAGAACCTTACTTCCAAAGGACTTTTCAGCTATTTCTACAGATAAGAGCATTCAGAGCATTATAGAGGTAACCCAAGATAAAGCATAGGGGGTGGCCTTTTTATAAATAACAATCATTGCCAATTGCTAATCTCAAATTATTCTAAAGTTGAACTAAACGGGTAATTTCAGTTCAGGCCCGATATTTATTATTCCAAAGTCGATAGCAATGCCTATGGCGTTTGCTCGATTTCTTGCTTTCAATTTTTGTACCAGCTGATTGTTAGAATCTTTTACGGTGTGGGGAGATAATCCTGTTTGATATGCTATAGCTGCATCCATCATTCCAACAGAGAGCATGTTTAGACGCTCTGTTTCTATATCACTAATAGCTGGTGGTGCACTAAAAAGTTCTTTACTATTTTTTCTAAAGCCTAATATTCCTTCCTCATATGCTCTTCTAACGGCTTGCGTTCTGGTGCCTGTATTAACACCAAGAGCGGGATATATGACGCGGCTCAAAGCAGCTTTGACCCAAGCCCGTGTAAAGTTAACTCTGTCTGCAATCTCTATGTTATTTAGACCCTCAGCCACGAGTTCCAATACATCAAAATGCCTAGTTTCTAATTTTTGTATGGATGGTTCAGCTTGTGGCTCAACTTCCTTAGACACTAGGCTTAATGATGGACTCGAGCTGTGATAATGCACACCTGACGCTTTACCTTCTTTGCCAAAATAGTTAGCAACTATTGATCTTGCTATTTCCGGATATTCAGAACCCAAGTCTTTGCCTATATTTTCATAAAGGACTCCGTATAGTCGCTCTTCATCTAATTCTATTGCAACGGGAAAAAGTGCTTCGGCTTGTGACAGATCTCTCAGTGCACTCATTGCTATATTTATAAACAAAAATATGAATAATGCAAGCACAAACATGTTATTTACTGGAGGTTATATTATGTTACTACCGAGTTTGATACTAATGGAGATGCTTATTGTTTGTCGACTGACTTTCTTTAGTTGAGTAATTCGCAGATCGATAGCTATGGCATTTGTGCACGATCACTATGAGCTAAAAATATTTCTTTGAGTGACTCAACATTGGTTTCGATTGGCTGCATGCCATCCATATGATAATAAGGGTAATCTAATGCAAGTGCTTCCATCACAACTGCTGGACCAGCTTTATATTCTGCTAATCTTTTTTGAATGAAGGCTTCATTCTCTTCAACATCTTTGTAACGGTCTTCTCTAGTACCATTTCTAATTAGAACAGCTGCTTCAGGAATGCTTACTTCGCATATAGCAAGCAGGTTTGAGCCTATATCTTTAATAGATTGTTTAAATCCATCTAAACGATCTGGATATCGCGGGAAGCCGTCCAGTATAACTACATCTGCAGGCTCTTGGTTAATAAATTCCTCGAATACGTATATAGGCAGATTAGGATTATGTACCTGGGTATGATTTTTGAGATTTGTATTATCATCAACTAATTCAGTGGCATATCTAGATGCAATTTGCCCACTAGCAATACCGCGCAACCTTTCACCCATAGGTAAATGGCGAACTTTTATTTCAGTCTCTGCAGCCTTATAAGTTCTAGAAATCGTAGACTTACCGGCACAGGGGACACCATTCATTACAATAAGTTCAGGAGCAGACATATAACTATAATAACATATCAATATATATCTGTAAAGCCCAGCTCAATTCCCTTGAGCGAAGAATGATCGGGCTTATTCATTGCTTAATTTTGCTGTGAAAATAATACAAGCATAATCACTTTGATTAACCCTAGAGACGTACTTCGCAAAGTTAATAACTTTGAATGTATGACGAAGTGGAATTGCAATAACCGTTAGTATCTACAAGCCAATGCCTTCTTTATTGCCAAAGTCATTAGCAATGTCATAGTTTGCATTGGCCGTAAGAGTGTTAGCGTTGTCCGCTGAGACAATAGAACTGACAACGCTATTGATACTGTCGCAAGCAGTGGGAGATACTTGCTCAATATTATTTAAGACCGTTTGGGCACCAGCTTCATCAAGGCTTACATGCCCCTGCTCATAAGCATGGAGCTTTGTGGTAAAGGTTTGCCAATCACTTATTAAGCTACTTGGCATCCCTGAAGTTGGTTGCCACAACGGAAATACCTGATTAATATGAAGAGTTAAACTGGCACTAGCAATACTACAAATGCCAGTTCCATTGTCGGTATAACTTACACTCCAATCAATTGTATTTGCCGTACTGGCAGCATACTTACCGCTAGCTCCGTTTGTCCCTGCTGAATCTACTGGTGTGCAATTAGCCATCTGAGACATAATTTCAGCCGGTGTATTGCCGTAAACGGCATAAGTAGAAGGAGTATCAATAATTACCTGAAGACCAGCGTACGTTGGTGTGATGTCTGTAGGCATACTATAACTAGTATCTGGTTGGCAGTTTGGTACTGCCGGAACTGCTGAGGCAGTTTCAGTACTAGGGCTAGCCGATGGTTTTAGGGCCGGGCTGATAGCTGTAACAGAAGGCCTAGCGGTAGCCGACGGTGGTGCAACCGTGACACTGCCTAAACTGTCTGCATGGGCGTTTATGACCATAGAAGCCAACAAAATAATAGTCATGCCTAATGAGCCTACCAATTGCTTTAGGCTTGCTTTCTTAATGTATTTGAAAACATTTATAAATAAAAAAGCCGCTACCCTAATGAAAGCGGCCAGAATTCTGACTAACCACATAAAATAAACTCTTAACTGACATATATTAACATGATATAGCTAAAAAAGCAAGTATCTTTTAAATATCTAATTAAGCTACATGAGAAAGTTTTATCAGATTAGCTCGCGTAGTGGACGTACTTCGCAACTTTGAGCTTTATTCTATTTCTGATGACGCGGAGCTTTATAAGCTATCTCAGTAACTGGCCTTTCAGGCCTAGGGTCTGTAAACCCATGAGTAATCCCTCTAGCAATGCTCGGAGGCAGTAAAGCTAAATCGGGTACACATAATTGTGCGCCCATATTTCGTGGATTTATCGCATTAGCTTCGACTTGGCTCAATCTGCGTCGAACGTCTTCGACAATAGCATCCGGTGCGTCGCCAAGCGTTGCTCGTAGTGCATGACCTAATGCACGACCTGCCCAATAATTATCAGAACTTTCTTTAGCTGTTTCGAACCTTGTATTTGGCAAATCATCTTGCCAGTTTTCATATGGCCCAGGAACTTCATTCGCACTTAAGCTTTCCATAAAATAAGAATAACACAAATATGATATCTGTAAATCTTGGCTCCCCTTAGTGGACGCACTTCGCAACTTTCAGCCTGTAGATTTTGGAAATAAACAGAGATTTATCGAGTTAAAACCACACTTTTCATAAGTCGTCTATCAATACCGGTTAAAATTAAGTGCCCTAGACTTTGGTAAGTCGACGAGAATTGTACGCCGTTTTCAGGGAAGCCGCTTTCGTAAGCCCAGTCGGTGATTTGGTCGGTGCCGATTTCATTGCTGCTAGGTTTCGCCACAGATCTTACAATTAAGATGCCCCCGGCCTTTAATATTTTTGAAGCATTTTCAATACCGGCTTTTATATCCTCGCTAGTACTGTGTTGTGCACCAGCGCAAACTATAACGTCTGCTATGTCGCAGCGCCCGGTGTGTTTGGTTTGCATCTCTATGATTTCTTCCGTGGATGCTTTTACCCCATCCTCTCTACCTATGTATAGTTGATTTTCGGTAAATGACTGAGTAGAACCTGAGCCGACTTGATTATCATAAGTATGCATTATGGCTCTGTTGGTAAAACGAGTGCGAGCTAGGGGGCTATAAACAAATGGCCTATCCCCCCGCATTAGGAAAGTAACTTGATCATAAACAAAACTCCTGGACACAAGACAGGCTCCGTATTCTAGTATAAGCTCAGGGAGCTTAGGCAATACAAGCGGATTGTCATCAATAGTTATAGCCTCATGATAAATCCGTACACTAGAAGACTCTTTAGCGGTAGCAAAGGGTCCATTTGGGGCTGAAAAATATTCAGCAGCAAAATTCTGGAAATCTTGTACTGGCCCTGGTTTTAGTCCGTTGTTTATTGCGGCAGCGAGAATCTTTTTTGCTACTTCGCCTTCACCAAAACTAATCTTGCCATATAAACGATTCTCTCGCTCGTCGCTAAAAGTTGGATGCAGAGCTGCTATATCTCCATCTGCCAGTCCAGCAATGGCGGCTGGCATAAAGTAGCCGGCCAGTTCATCTCTGTCCATATTAGCAACTTCACTCAAGCCCACTTCTTCTGCAAATGCTTGAAAATTAACTCCGGGCATAAAACAAAAAATACCACAAAAAGTGATATTTTACAAATCTTTGCTCTCCCTAGTGGACACACTTCGCAATTTCACTTTGGTCGATTTGGAATGTAGTTTTGCGTCCGACAAAGTTGAGTGCGACAATAGAAAGTGTTAAGCATTTAAAAAGGAGTTTTAAAATGAGTACATTAGTAATCAACCCCTATATTAATTTTGGCGGCAAGGCGCGTGAGGCGTTTGAATTTTACCAGAAAGCACTCGGTGGTGAGCTTAGTTTGTTGACATCAAGCCCAAATGGACCACCAGAGCCAGCTGGTCCCAGCGACAGCATTATGCACGGCACGCTTACTTTGAGTGACGGTGTGGTTATCATGGGGACCGATGGCATGGCCGAATATCCAGCCAAAGTTGGCGAGAATTTTGCTATTGCACTGAGTGGCAGCGACCGTGAAAAGCTTACCAAAGCGTTCGAAATGCTCGGCGAAGGCGGAAATGTGAAGCAAACTCTAAAGGATGAATCTTGGGGTGATACATTCGGATGGCTCGAGGACAAATTTAGTATCAACTGGATGGTAAATATTAATAGGTTGAGTTAGTTGGGATGTGGAAGATAATTCGAAACGTTAACATCGATAATCGTACAGTATATATACATGAATGAGTGCAGAGTTAAGGTCTAAATAAGGAGAGGGTTTTATGAAGAAAATGACATGTAAAGAAATGGGCGGATCATGCGATACCGTTATTACGGGTAACACCGCAGAAGAAATGGCAATAAATGGCGGAAAACATCTTAACGAGATGAGTGAAAAGGATGAAGGTCATAAAAGAGACAAGGAAATGATGGATGCCACACAAGAAAATCCAGAACAAATGGAGAAATGGCTTGGAGAGTTCAAAGCTAAGTTTGCCTCACTACCTGAAGCCTAATTCACGTTAACATTTAGAATAATGCTTATGCTTGTCTCCCCTAGTGGACGTACTTCGCAACGCTGTGTTAAATCTAGAATTCATACTGTTTTGGCCCTAAGTTTTATTGATATATTTATTATTTTTGTTCTAATCAATATTAACCATGGCAAGCTCCACTTCATAAGATATGGTGTGGTCAAGTAAGCTACAACAGCCAGAACGGCACCGCATACCACATCAAAGAAGTAGTGCTCCCCCATATAAACTACTCCAAAAATTATCATTGCTGGATATATGAGGCTTAATGCACCCCACTTCTTGCCAAATATCTTGAAAGTAAAGAGTACGAATAATATAGAAAAAGTAGTATGTAAGGAAGGTACTGCTGCAACTGGGTTGGGTGCAAATTTATTATATATAGATGGAAAATTTGTGATTCCCAGTGAGCTATAGACTTCGCTTGATATTCTAGTAATGTGAGGAATGTAGCCATTCTGACTAGCAAGCCACGGAGGTGCCGTTGGGTATAAAAGAAATACAGCAAAAGCAGCAAAAGAGGCTACAATATATGTCATAGCAAAACGCCAATATTCGTTTTCTCTTATCTTGAAAATTATTACCGCTAAACCGATCGATAAAACAAAGTGAAGCATATAGAAAATGTAGAATAAGTAATCATACCAAGTTACATAACCATGCCACAACCAACGTTGAAGTGTCATTGTTGGCAAAGTACCGAACAATAGTTTGTCGAAGTTTGGCATTAATGTGTAATGAACATGCTTATTAAGTGAGGGTACAAAACTTCTAAATGAATCATAAGCGAGTAATATTAAAATAAACGGTCCAAGTTTCTTGAACATAGTCCAGGCTTGGTTAAATATCATAAAGACGAAAACAAGAAAAATTAGTATTTTATCGGGCGTTGGAAAACTTGGAGCATGAACAAACAATCCTATACAGGTTAATGTTCCAATAACACCTAAAAGGCTGATTACATATTTTCGCAATATGATTATTATTTTAGATTAATATGAGGGATTCCTGAAAGATTAACATTCAATTAATAATATGTGGCATTTTAGGAAGGGCTTAGTATTAAACAAAAGATCATAATAAGTGATATCTGTAAAACTTGGCTCCCCCTAATGGACGCGCTTTGCAACTTCGAAGAGTACGATAAACTCAACGTAAATTGGGCTATGATTTAATTGTTTTGCAGAATATTAAAAATTACTAGAATTGTGGGATTTTTAGTACGTCGATTGTTAATCTAAAGAGCAGTCGCCTTAAACCCGTACTTTCAATTATTTTCTTTTGTTTATAATCAACATAAGAATCTGCTACCAGTACTGGCGGCCCAAATTCGCTATTTCCACTTATTAACTTATCTGTCGAAGACGATTCGAAAAAGTTAGCATTAACTTCATGTCCTAAGGGAGTTTGAAGATTATTAATCTCGATTTTTGGTAGTCCTAACATATCTTCGTTATAAGACAGATAGCAGTACAAAAGCAATATAATAATTCCATGTCAAAGTGCTTATGCTTGATTCCACAAACTGGATTCGAACCAAGTATTTCTACCACCTAATTTTAGGCTCGCTTTACTTTAGCTTACAGATTTGGATTGTCAAATTATACTTGGACTGGCATTTGTAGATATGAATATTAATTGTATAATTAGTATTCTATGAGCGTAGAAACGCATTTATTTGACTCGGGTTTAAAAGTTGCAGTTGAGCAAGTGCCTTCCTCGCACACAATAGCAGTCAATGTCATGGTAGGCATTGGCGGCTTAGATGAGACAGAAGCTGAAGCAGGGTTAAGTCACTTGCTAGAACATTGTGTGCACAAACAAACTGACGTATTTCCTGACCAGGAGACCCGTCTAGATTATGAAAAAGAGTATCAATATTTAAGCGGTGCGGTAACCACTCCAATGCATACGCTTTATTATGCTCGAGGTGTTCAACTTGAGCCGATGTTGAGAGGTCTAGCTTCACAAGTGGCTACTCCCGCTCTTAGAGATGAACATGTAGCTGAGGAAGTAGCAGTAGTAACGCGTGAAGCAAAGATGAATCTGGATAATCCAGTCGCCCGCTCGTATTTCGCTGTTCATCAGCACCTATTTAATAGCCCATATAGCCGGCCAGTGATCGGCTACTGGCAAAAATTAGGCTATAGCGGCGAAGATGTTAGAGCGTATTTTCACAAGGCCTATTCTTTAGGGGAAATTGCTGTTGTTGCCACAGGCAAGGCTAGTATGGCAGAGGTTGTTGAATCAGTTGATCGCTATCTTGAGCAAAGTCCTCTTGCTGATCACTCTGCAGATTCAGCGCCTCGTTATGCAAATTTGCCCAATCGACTGCTTGGCCAATCTGGCAGATACGGTATATTGGGTGATCAACATAATAATGTATACCTTCAGGTTGTGCATCCAATGGATGACAAATTAAGAAACATATATTTTGGCGACGAAAGATTTGCCTACTATATTGCTAGTAATATCCTTGGATCATCCGTAGCTAAGTCTTTGCGAGAAGATAGACAACTTTCTTATGATGGCGAATATTGGGTCGCAAATGATGATCATCCAGCAACATGGCGCGTGGGTGCTAGTGTTACATGTGAACCATTAAAGATTGAAGACGCGTTGGAAGCGTTTGACGAAGGAGTGACGGGTGTGCTCAAGCTCGATGAGCGAAAGCTGCGGCTCGAGCTTCAGGCGGCTGAGGGTTTTGCTCTTCAGTCTTTAGATGACATTTCTTCTCTTGCCGCACGGATTACTTCGAGTATTGAATACGATGTAGAGCCACTGTCTGCTGCTGAAACGGTGGCGATCTATAAGCGATTAACTCCTGACAAAGTAGCCGAAGCATTACAGCACCTTGTAGCTGCATATAACAATACTGAAAAATATATTTTTGTTGGTGGTGATGAGGAAGCTTTAGAAGGCTATCCTATTATTGCGCCAACTCTTTGATAGTAATATGGGGCCACGAAACCCGGTCTACCTCTGATGGTACTTGGTCTGGCTCCCCCCAGTGGACGTACTTCGCAACGCGTTTATACTATGGGAGGATGAGTGTATGAGCTTAGAAGTTCTTCGCTATGCGGAAGCACAACAGTACTGAGGGCTCTGAGCGAAAGCTGTTCAGCTGGTATATTGGCAGCAGCTAGTGTAGCCATTACTTCTTGTCGAGGAGCATGCAGATAGCCCGTATAACGGTCTCCGCCTGGGAAAAACCAGGGACTTAAGTCAGTTATAACATCTTCATCAGAAGGTAGCATTCCAGCATCGGCATGCGCGATAACATAGTGCCAAAACCCTGAACGAGTCTGGTGTAACTCACGACGTACTTCAAGATGGCCACTTTGCAGATGTGACATTAAGTCTTTGCTTAGAGTGTGGCATTTATTGCTACGCGACATGTCAGTGTTGGGATGAAGCTGGAATTCAGCAATTGAGGCCTTATATATGTAAGGCACTATTTCAGCCACCACTCTAGAGTGAGTAAGATGTGAGCTGGACATAAAAAATAATATATCACAAAAAGTGGTATCTGTAAATCTTGGCTCAACTGACTATTACGAAATGTAACTCGAGACTATCGAAAAGAGTGGTAATAGGCCTGTCGTCAAATTTATTACAGCGCTTAGCTAGCCTTAAGTTTCATAGTGCTAAGATAACTGTTATAAGTTATAAGTTATAAAAATAAGGAGAACCTCATGGGGATATTAGATGATATAGGCAAAGTTACTGATGAAGAGCTTGATAAAATGAAGAAGAAACACGAAATCGAAAAAATCAAACAAGAAGCTGCTCAGAAAAAGGAAAGAGAGATGAAACAGCAGCCTCCCATGAACGCCCGTTAAACTGCTTATGCTTGGCTCAACTGACTATGACAAAATGGAACCGAATTAAGACTGCGCAACAATTAAATATTAGCTGAAAGAGATATGGAGATAGTTTTAAACTGCCGGCAGTTTCTATATGTCATCATCAAATTTATATATCTGTATTTCATTATGAACTTCACTATGGAATGTGTAGTTTTCTTCGGGTAATGAAAGAAGTTGCTCCATAGACTGAAAATAACATTATTGTGATAGTTTGTATAATGCCTAAGCTATCCATTCTGACTGAGTGAAATAAGCCCTATGGGTAAGTTGGTCGAATCGCCATTTAGGGCATTTCCACTGAGTGTAACGCCATACGCCGATTGGTAAACTACCAAATTCTGGTGATAGTTATTTGTAAGGTTAAATAATGTCGTCCATCCGTTTGAGGCTGCCAAGCCACTGCCGGTATTTTGACCAATTTGCACAAGAACAAGATTCGGGTAAGAGTTGTCAGTGAAGCTTGGGAATGCCGAGCCGGAGTTGCTGGCTATTGCTTGGTCTACACTACCCACACCGGTTAATTCAACGAGGATAACGCTGTTGTATTCAGTGTTACTCCAGCTAAATGCGTATGAGTTGGTCTCTGAGTTGCCAACAGTATGCGCAAAGCTTTGCAAAGTGCTATTGTCTACAGGCTGAGTCTCATACTGTTGCGTAAAGCCTGTGGGTGCTGAGCAGGAGTTATTGGTGGTGCCAAGGGAAAAGGCGACTAACATATTACCCGTCGTGGGGGCAACATCGAATGACAATGTAGTGCTGTTAATTTCCAGCCCACCACCTCCGTGAGTAAATTGCACAATGGATGGAGGATCGAATTGACTTATGCCTTGAACTTCAGTGATTCCGATCCAATGAGAACCATCGAAACAGACAAATTTGAATATATCCATCAGTGACGGAGCGGTACTCAGTGTGGGAGCAATACCGCTCTGCCACCAAACAGTTGACGGCCATGTCACCAATCGTCCACCAGTACTATCTTGAGCTAGCGCTAGCTGGAATGTTTTCCCCGCCGCTGCCACTGGGAAAGTTAAAGTACAGTTACTAGTGAGCGTAATAAAGCCGATAGTGCTGCTAGTCACATCAGGGATTGTTTGCGCGCTGCCTGAAGACGGGACATCATTAACACTCTCAACGATATTAAGGTAAGTGTCTGACTGGGGGCTGAGCTGTGTCAAGTTCGCTGTACTGAAACCTGCGCCTGAAGTAAACGCTGTCTCCACGATGTATAGCGCATTATCGTAAACTAACACATCGTTTTCTAGATATACAGTAGTTGGTGCCCAGCTTCCCCTGTAACGTACGTTAGCTGTAACATTATCCAGTTGGCCAGCAGGTACACTGCCACTGCCATCAAGCGTTGCCACGCCATTTGGTACGCCGACTTGGGTTGTCGTAACACCGCCAGCCTGTTGCAAAGCGACAGGCTGAATCGTCCCATCTGCGTTTAACGATACTTCAAGAAAGGTGTTGAGGATATATCCCCAGGTACCGCTGTCACCGCCAGGAATTGGTAAACGTGCCATTATATGCGTGTCGTTTAATTTCGTTATCCTAATGCTTTATAATACTGAAATTGTAGCACACATAATCACTTCAATATCGCTATACGAACAAACCGAAGTAGCAGAAGTGTTTGTGGTTTCTTATACAGCATAGGCACCATTTTGAAAAACTAGGGCTGAAACGCTCAAGTGCGATACTGTCGCTGCTCCGACTCATCTGCAACTAATACTCTCACATCAGTAAGCCCGTCTAACTCCTGCCAGCAACTATCTTCAAGCTTAATGCTACTAAACCCTAGGTACACAAGTTTCTTTAGCTTCATGTCGCAATCAAAGCCATACCGCAATCGAACCAGATAACTTCTTAGAAATTAGAGTATAAAAATAGCCCCCGTTAACGCTCTTCGAACTAAAGCTTGTATCTAAGCGGCTTTGCGTTTTGGCTGTTTAATTTCGTCTTCGTGCTATTTAAGGACATGTTCAAAAACTTTAAGTCTATCATTCATATCATCAATAGTGGCGTAAACTTGATGAACCTCTTCTTGAATTTTAGGGACATCTTTTATATACTCACCTATGGCCTTTAGCTCATCTGCTAGAATCTCTCCACTATCCAAATGCATAAAACTAAAAGTACCACAAAAAAGCGGTATTTGTAAAACATGGCTTCCCCTAGTTGACGTACTTCGCAACTTTTAGTAATGATTAGGAGCAAACTAAGGAGGGCTTCTTAAGTACAGATCGCTCAATCACTGACCACAACTAAACCGTAGGCGCAAAAGCCTGGGCAATCTCTTGTGAAATAAGAATTGGCCGGACTTCTTTGTGACCATAATGGCAAACGTATGAACTATATAGGCCGTATCCACCATAAGCGGCGTTGCCTCGCTCCTGTTCGATCACATCGGTGTCTCTAAGTATAACCGAATGGGTAATATGCTTCTCTAGATCAGAGGAGCCAAAAACTGAAACATACATTGCATTATTACGGTACAAGTCATTGTTAAAATACGAAGGCAAAGTTGTTTCGTTGAAAGTGGAGATATAGAATAACGGTGCAAAAATTTCTGAGTAATTGCTGCCCTGATCGAGGCTTTTAGTGATGATGGTTGGATGTACAATCCGATGGCCGTAGTCTATGCTACCACCGTATGTAATGAATTTCTCATCCTTCAAGAGCAGCTTGGATAATTCAGGAAGATAAGAAGTTTCAATCATAGGTCCGATTCGTGCGCCGTCCGTATAGTGTGATGATATCTTTAAGGCTTTAAGTTGCTTAACGAGCAATTCATGAAAAGTTTCATAGACAGTTTCGTGGACTAGAATTGTGTCGGGTCCGGCACAATCTTGGCCACTGTTAAATATTTTTACATGAACAGTTTTCTCCACGGCGAGTGCGATAGAAGCATTCTTAAAGACAACTAAGGGATTAATGCCAGCACCATTGTAAATAAAAAGACACTTCTTGGGCAATGACTCGTAGATTTTGAGTGCGTTACGTTGGGAACCAGTAAAAATAACGACATTGCTTTTCTCAGCTATCTCGGTTCGAAACGTGTCGCGCTCTATATTTTCCAGAAGTTCAAGATTCGGGAAGAGATGCTCAATGTCCAAGAGAGAATACAAATCTTTAATTGCCTTTTGCATAGCTCGAGGGGGTCTGACGTAGGTTTTCTTAGCCATCAACGAGGGTATAAGGCCGAACAAAATAAGGGAATAAAGCGGTAAGTTAACTGGTAAGAGCGAAGCTATCTGGTCGACTGTCACACTATGAATGTAGCCAAGCTCACTATGAATACCTTCGAGGCAATCTATCGACTTAAATAGTTCGTCGGCAATTGTTTCCTGGCTTTCATAAGCCAGTAGAATGTCATGTATTTCAGCCTTATGTTTTTGAATAGTACTTAACAGCTTTTGTGTTTGCGGAATCGTTGATTGGCCGCTGTGCGTCGGTAATTCAATTAGCATGATCCATGTCTCCTTTATAATAGGAAGTGTAGCGGCGTTCGTCAGTCTCTAAACTATCTGAAGTCTTGAGCTTATCTTCCCAGCTCGCACTGGTTATCCGTGCTTGAGCTGTTAAGCCTGCAAGCAAGGTCTGGTCACCAATAATTGCGGCACGTTCACGATTAAGCATGTTTGACCATACCACACCATCATAGATAATTTCCTCACCAATAGGAATGACAGCTACGGGCTCGCGTTCGGCTACGGCATCTAGCGCCTGATGCAGTTCTTGCAGGCTCATAGCTTCGCCTGGATATTCACGATCAGGACTATAGAAATTTGCGGCATGTAGTCGCATGTATACTTCTCGAAAATGAGCTAATTTCTCTTCGTCGCGTTGCTTGGTTACAACTAACATATCTATGTCGCGGTGGGGTCCGCGCCAGACTTGACGGGCTAGGCCACCAACTATAAATCCCGCAGCCAGGTTATCGTCCATCGTTGCAGTGATCATTTCTTGAAACTGCACTGTGAGTTTGTGTTTCTCTTGTGTCATCGCAGCGTTTTGGTCAGTCATTACTTTGGCGACATTGCCCTGTTCCCCGGGCACATAGGCATTCATGGCTATCCACAGCAAGCGCCAGCGCCAGGCTTGTAATTGGGGCCGCGCATTTTCACCACTGCTTGACCAGAGAAGCTTCGCAAGGATCATCTCATCAAGGTTGTCACTAAAGGGTGCAAGACCGTTCGCAGTAAAAAGATCGTCATACTTCTTGAGAGATGCTTGTAATTGCTCGTCGGAGAATTCATGGTTATTGTGCGTTTCGGCTTCAATAGACGTTGGGGGAAACATGTAGGCGTGGAAGAGGGATGAGGCCGCATCATATCCAACCGGACCAAGAAAGGCATATTCAAAATCGATAACCTTATTATGGATTGTCACATTACGTGAGACAAAATCTCCTTGGTTAATGGCGAATGGCAGGCTCGCCAACCGTTCTCTGGCCGCCGCCCACACTTTAACAAGTTTATCTTGAAAAGATGCAGCCGTTATTGGATCGACCGCTGCTCTGACCTCTTCCAATAAGTCATCTATATAAAGTTTTGCTTCAAAGTTAGTAACAGCTTCTGTAGTGGGTACGGTACTATGGCTCAGCTGGCTGTCGGTCCAGATTGCAGCGGCAGTAGTATAGGCATCCACGACGGCATCCGGCGGTATGCCGTCGCATTCTATAATTGTATTAAACGTTTCTCCGGCAGATTCTTCTATAATGTAGGCAGTAGCGGCTTGGCCACCTGGCAGATCCATGGTACCTCGTTCTAGAATAAGCGGTACTGGAAAGCCATGAATATACAGCTGCTCCTGTACGCCCAGTGGTTGGGTAGAGGGGTCAGGATTTAATTTCAGGAAGGTTTGGCCGTCTTGACCTTTGAAGATCAATCTGTCTGGATCACTTATTGAAGTGGCCATAAAATCATAGCCCTCAATCACAGAACCAATAGGCTGTCCTTCGGCGACAGGACTTTGCATTAGTATATAATACCATATAATTAATAAATTGTAGAGTTTATCGAATTGAGATATTTAACCTATCGATAAGGATTAATGTTTTTAGCACGATAGCTATGGAGATTCAAATAACTCTGGCGATGAAAATCTGAAGTAGGATTTTTCACGGACTGTCTTCCTTCCCTTCTGCTAATTTGCCATCAACAGAACCATTGAGAACAGGGATACCACCCTTGGCCTTTAGGCCACCTGACTTTTCTGTGGAGGTTCCAACTAGCACATCAAAACTTACTGACCCACCGCGGTCTGAAAAAGCCATGTCGTAAACAACTCCTGTTTCTCTTTCTATGTCTTGTAAAGCCGTCTGAATATTTCTAACGGTTGCCGCGATAAATTCTCATAAATCCATAATCAAAGTATACTCCGTATCTGGCCGGAACTGCTGATCAAGCTAATCTTATAGAAGCTAAAAGGCTTGGTTAGAACTACTGGTTTATAACCAGCTATCATTTACTTAAGACTAGACAGGTGCCTTAAACCAAACAGTACCAACACTGCCATAACTGCTGCACCTGCGAAAGCAGTAATAGCAGCGTACTCGGCTATTTGGCCGAATGTCCAGTAAGAATAACCATCACCAAGTAGTAAACCACGTAGGGTTTCGCCCTGGAACAGAGTTTGGGCTTCTTGCTTTAACTGAGCGTTAGTCGGATTTGCTATGGAAGCAGCACTAACCTGGGAATAGGTTTGGCCACCGGCTACTTCAGATAAATGGAATGCAATAAAATTATCAGCATAGACCTTAGCCTGAGCGCCGTTAGTTAGCTGGTCACCAGCATACTTATTCATCGCGGTTTGGTCAGCTGCTGGCAGAGCAGCTATGGCTGGGCTGCCCTTCGGTGGGAAGAATATTTGTTGAGCGGACAGCTCAGTACTTACACTGCTTTTGGCAAAGTCATAAGCATGCCAAGCTAGGCCGCCCACTACTAATAGCACCACTGCCATGGCGGCACCAAGCAGCACGAATATTTTATCAATTGTTTTTCTATCTGATTTTGCCATTTTAATTTATCCAGTCATTGTTTACATAGTGTTACCTTAAGCAGCATGTTCCTTTCTTTAGCTAATAGCAACTAAACAAAAGTCCCCCGTTATCCAAGGGACTTTAACCATAAGCATATTGGCTCCCCTAGTGGACGTACTTCGCAACTTTGCATTCGTGCTGGAGTCTAGAGCTGCTACTGCTCTGGGGATTGCGGTGGCTGAGGAGAATGCTCTTGAACTAAGCTGTTAAGCTCATCAATGGCGTTTTGCTCACCAATTCTTTTGATTACTTGAGCAGCCGATTCACCAGAAGGCAATTTCATATTCCTGTAAGGACAACTTAGGCAGCCTAATTTCATTGCGAGCTGAGTCCTTGTACTCTCTATGTGAATTGCGGAGCCACTGAAATCAAAACCCTCTGGATATTTTGGGCATATCATCTCATCTGAAGGACGAAATATAGAAGACGACTTAGTAACTGCCCGCACGGCACAGTGATCAAAGGCATTTCTGGACTTTCTCTCTACAAACATAAACTAAAAATACCACAAAAAGTGATATTTGACAAGTATTGGCTCCCAGCATACGACAGCCTTATGGCTACGGCAATGCAGTTGGAAGATGACGCTTTACTACAAGAACTAGCTGAATCGTTTAATCTAAACTCGGAGCTGCTGGCTGTTTAATGGGGCAAGCCCATTGGGCTGCAAACTAAAAAGGGGCTGAATCCGAGAATCCTAGCCCCCATAGGGTGTGTAGTTTATTCGGCTTCGGGTGTCTCCTCGTCTTGGTCAGGAGCCATAGAGCCTAAGCGATAGTTCTTTGTGTTGCCAGTACCTTTCACTATCACAAGTTCATTTGCCTTAACCATTTCTGTTAGTACCGAGCGCAATTTATGCTCGTTTGTAGGAACCTTTGCCTCGTCTAGCAAGACAAGCAAATCGCCTTGGCACAGCTCACCGTCATTGTTAGCGACAAGCGTGAAAATAGTCTCTCGCAACGTCTCCTCAGTAGTTTTTAGTGGCAACATATCGCCTTTGTACTGAAACGTTATCGTCTCGCCTTTTTGAGTGTCGCCCTCCATTACGACCTTAAATGGCTTCATCTCCTCGTCCATTTTGTTTTTAGTCTGTTCTATCGTGACTGCACGACTTCTGGCTTGACGCTTAATTGCTATGTGGCACTCAACGGCAGCAAGGATACCCGAAGACCCTCGCATTTCATCACCTGCGCCCCCCAGTTTGCTACCTGCCTTTCTGTTGTGATGTGCAATCACGACTGTTATGCCTTTGCCTGTAAGCTTACTCAGTAGCTTAAAAACATTGGTCATATCATTAGGATTGTTCTCGTCAGACGAATGGATTTGAATTAACGTGTCAATTATCACTAACTTCACGTCATTTTTTAGGCAATCATCTAACAGCTCGTCTACGTTCTCCTCGGTGGCTTTGAAGCCTTTACGGCTTTTAAAATGTATAGACTGATTTGGGTCTAAGCCTAAACTTTTAAGTCTGTTGTGGAGTGCCTCTTCGCCACTTTCTTCGTCTAAAAATACAACCTTGCCTTGCTTGGTTTTAAAGACATCAAATAGTGGCGTACCTGCTGAAACAGCGTTTGCAATATCTAATAGTAGCCACGTTTTGTACGAAGCAGGTGCTGCCGATATAACGGTTATTGCTCCTGCTGGTATTAGTTTGTCTACTAACCATTGGGTTGGTGGGTAGTCTCTACCCATCAGCTCATTTAATGAGATGTAATCTCTTTCCATGTTAATGTACCTGTACCTAACTTGGACTGCATAGCAGGTTGGTTTAATATTATTTGCTAGGCAGTCCATAACCAACCTAACTCTAGTTTTGCATTGGTTATAGGGCCATAAAATGGACGTTGGTGCTAGTGCGGGCCAAAACGGGCTAAGTGATTACAATACAGGGGTGGTAGCTAATTAAAATGTTGTTTATTTAACTTGTAAGTAGCGTGTACATTATCGTAGAGGATTGAATCTTCAACACTAAAATAGTTATCTATTTTGTTTTTTAGCTTATTGCTGCTGGACTTCATAAATCGTTCTTCACTTACTGTAATAATTGGTTCATACGTTCTATTGTCAGAATCCTTCATCTGCTTAGCCAAAAGCTCAAATTGAGTTTCTAACATATCAATTTTAACCTCGTGGTTTTTAGCAGCCCAAAGTTGACTCATCAAGAAACGGTGCTGTTTTGAGGTGACTTTTAATGGAGAGAAAACCGAAGACTTGTCCTTAACTTGTGAAGTCTCAGGGTCATATATAAGCTTAGTGCCTACTAATTGCTTTGTGTTCTTCGTATTTACTGTTTCTGGCTCTGAATTGCGAAGGCTAGCTCTATGCAAGGCGTTATCAGATTTGGACTCAAGCACTTCAATCGTGTACACAAACGATTCTTCTGGTTGTTTAATGACTTTGCTCACGGGTGGCACGAGTCGTATTAAATCTGGCTTCAGCCTATCAACTATAGTTTTAGTCTTTATCCCTGAAAGGTAATAGGACGTATACTTTATCCATTTTTTATCATTAGCCAGGAAGTCTAAGACTTGCTGTTGGTCATCAAAAGTAAGACCCTTGTCGCCAAAAACATCTGAAGAAATCCTGATAGTATTGCCCGTAACAATACGCCTATATTCTTCACTAATAGTGTCAACGACTGTCTGGATTTTTTCTTCACGATTCATAATTTCTTAAGTGATTATATCAACTTCTTAAACCCGTAAACCAGAACACTGTATAGTAGTTTCACTTTTACGGTTTCAACTACCTGAGTAGGACAGTAATTTACCAAGGGGCTATCGCTTAGGCTCTATGGCTCCTGACCAAGACGAGGAGACACCCGAAGCCGAATAAACTACACACCCTATGGGGGCTAGGATTCTCGGATTCAGCCCCTTTTTAG
>Ga0302303_10000085_pt1 | contig 111741 bp, 110 predicted proteins | sample III_Palsa_E2_1_FD_194542 | JGI IMG/M metagenome (GOLD analysis project Ga0302303, IMG submission 194542) | Peat permafrost microbial communities from Stordalen Mire near Abisko, Sweden - III_Palsa_E2_1 | ecosystem: Environmental > Terrestrial > Soil > Palsa > Peat permafrost | place: Sweden... | reverse complement strand
GGCAAATAATGGGAATGTTGTATCGCATGCTGCAGCACCACAATCTTTTACACCCAATCAATTAGCTGGTATTTACGGCTTTCCTACAGGTGTGAACGGCAAGGGTGAGTGTATTGGTATTATTGAATTGGGCGGTGGTTTTCGCACAAAGGATATAACCAATTATTTTAAAAGCTTGAATATTACCAAACCCAGCGTAAAGGCTGTAGCTGTTGATGGCGGAAAGAATAGCCCCTCCACGGCTGATGGTGCCGACGGTGAAGTGATGCTGGATATTGAAGTTGCCGGATCAGTAGCCCCCGGAGCAAATATTGTAGTGTATTTTACACCAAATACAGATCAGGGTTTTTTGGATGCTATTACACAGGCTATACATGATACTCAAAATAAGCCATCGGTTATTTCTATTAGCTGGGGTTCGGCAGAAGTAAACTGGACACAGCAGGCGCTGGATAACTTTAACGAAGCATTTAAAACAGCAAGTGCGCTTGGCGTAAGCATTTGCGTAGCTGCGGGTGATAGCGGGTCGAGAGATGGTGAAACCGATGGTAAGGTTCATGTAGATTTCCCGGCCTCAAGCCCTTATGTACTGGCTTGCGGCGGCACTAAGTTAGAAGTAGCAAATAACCGGATCACGTCAGAAGTTGTATGGCATGAATCAAGCGATTCGGCATCGGGTGGGGGAGTAAGTACTTATTTCCCATTGCCAGATTATCAGGCTAATGCCAATATTCCGCTTGAACTTGATACCCAATTCAAAGGCCGGGGCGTACCCGATGTTGCAGCCGATGCCGACCCCGATACAGGTTATAAGGTATTGGTTGACGGGCAGCAGATGGTAATTGGCGGCACCAGTGCCGTAGCGCCTTTAATGGCAGGATTAATAGCCCTTATTAACGAAAAAACAGGCAAAGCAGCAGGTTTTATAAATCCGCAAATATACGCCAACCCATCATTGTGCCGCGATATTACAAGTGGTAATAATATAACAACCTCTGACAATACAGGCTATACGGCAGGTATAGGTTGGGATGCCTGTACGGGGCTTGGCGTGTTGTCTAAGCTTTAAATAATTATAAAGTGGTTTATTATCAGGTATTTATGAATAATTGATAATTTATTTATGGAAATTCAATTGGTATGGCATCTTGTTATTACAATTAATTAAGTAATATTATCGTAACCATTATCAATCTGAATTTTATGATGCCATCATTCTTAAAATCACTAAAATTCCTGCTCATTTTTGGGCTGTTTATTTGTTTTACTAATGCCAATGCCCAGGTAAAATATGATGCTATCGTTGATCGTATTGATTCACTCAGCGCCATAGGCTTGCCAAAATCGGCGCTTGAACAGGTTGATCAACTGGAAAAGCTAGCCCGGGCAGATAAAAATGTTCCGCAGCAAATAAAAGCTGTCATCTACCGTATGATGTTTCAGGCATATTTGCAGGATGAAGCATTTTCAGCCATCGTAAGCAGATTAAAATCAGATATTAAACAGGCACAATACCCTGAAAAGCCGGTCTTGCAATCCTTGTTAGCACAGCTATATTGGAAATATTATCAGCAGAATCGTTATCAGTTTAGTCAGCGTAGCCAGTTATTAAAGCCTGATACCGATTTTACCAAATGGGATATTCAAACTGTAATTACTGAAAGCAGCCATTTATACCAACTCTCACTGGCTGATGCCAAGCAGGAGCAGAATACTTCGGTTGATGTGTTGGGTGATGTTTTAGAAGGTGACAGATCTACCCGTTACCTGCGGCCAACGCTTTATGATCTGCTGCTTCAGCGGGCGCTTGATTTCTATTTAAATGATGAGCCGGGAATTACCAGGCCCCGTCTGCCGTTTTCTTTAAATGATCCGGCGTTTTTTGCTGAAAGCCACACTTTCGCCGCTTTACCTGTAAATAGTACTGATACTACATCAACCTATTATCGCGGTATAAAATATTTACAGCAGGCAACGGCTTTTCATTTGCAAGCTCGTCAGGATGAAGCTGTTGCTGATATTGATCTGCAACGGTTAAAGTTTTTGTTCGAAAGATCACAGGTAGATCATAAGGATTCATTATACCTGGCAGCTTTAAAACGCATTGCTGCTGCCAACACACAAAAACCAGCGGGCAGCGAGGCATCGATATTACAAGGGCAATACTACCAGTCGCTGGATAGTTTAACAATGGCTTACAATTACTATCAACAGGCTTATTCTAATGCACCGCAAAGTTTGGGCGGTAAAAATGCAGCTTTATTGATTGAGCAGATCCAACAAAAAACAGTATCAGCAACTGTTGAGGATGTAAATATACCCGGTAAACCATTGCTGGCTTTATTGAGCTATAAAAATCTTACCTCGGCGGCTGTCATGGTTTATCGTTTATCAGCCGCGCAAGTCAATGAATATGAAAAGGACTATCAGGCAAATAATCAAAATATTTCTTTAACAAAATATGAATTTAACCTGCTTAAAAACCTTAACCCTGTACAATCCCAATCGCTAAAATGGAATTTTAAGAATGATTACCGCAACCATACACTGGAGTTTAAATTAAATGCGCTATCGCTGGGGAACTATATATTACTGGTTAAGGACGGAGCGATGGATAATGATACGCTTACCGGGTTAACCAATTTTAAGGTAAGTAATATTGCTTATATAGCCAGAAAAAACCCCGATAAAGCGGTTGAATTAAGGGTAATGGACAGGGAAACAGGTAAGCCCTTAAATGGCGTGCATATAGCATTAAGCGGTAAAACCGTAAAATATGATAGCGGAAAATCATCCTATGAGGAAATTGATGATGCCGGTATTTCAAACAATAATGGTCAGTTTCTTACTTCTAAATATGATGATATTTCTAATTTATCTGTTAACCTGATGGTAAAGGGGGATACTTTAAGTGATGGAACAAAATATATTAATGGGGCATTATACAATACTGATAATGAAAAGAGCAGGGACAGAACTATTTTGTTTACTGACCGGCAGATCTATCGCCCGGGGCAAACCATTTATTTTAAGGGATTACAGCTCAAAACATACGAGGATAAAAACAGTATATTACCAAGTAAAAAAGTGACTGTTCGTTTTTATGATGCTAACCAGAAAGAGATAAGCAACATTAAACTAACTACTAATGAGTTCGGTACATTCAGCGGATCTTTTATTATTCCGCAAAATATACTTAACGGCACAGTAAGGCTAAGCACAAATTATGGTTTAATAACAGTAAGGGTTGAAGAATATAAAAGGCCAACTTTCCAGGTAGAGTTTTTGCCTGTGAAGGAAAGCTACAAGCTAAATGATTCAGTAACGCTTAAAGGTAAGGTAACAGCATTTTCGGGCTATGGCATTTCACAGGCAAAGGTTGCCTTGCATATTACCAGGGCTGAACAATGGAATTACAGAAACTATAATTTAAGGCGCACCCAATATAACAGCCAGGTAGCAGAAATTAAAACGGATACAGTATTAACCGACGATCAGGGTAATTATAAATTAAAATTTAAAGCCATACCCGGTGAAACGGATAATACCAACGCTGTGTATACTTATACCGTTAGCGCCGATGTAACCGATGCCAGCTATGAAACCCACTCCGGGAGAATGTATGTTACTATTGGTAATAATAATATACAGATCGTTAGTAACATACCCGGAAAGCTGTTAGCAAAGGATACTTTCAAGTTACCTGTAAGCATCACTAATTTAAATGATGAACTTCAAAAAGGGGACCTGAAGGTAGAAATATATGCTTTAAAAGATCCCGGCCAGGCATTCAAAAACAGGCTTTGGACAAAACCTGATCAATACTTTTTGAGTGAGGCTGATTTCAAAGCAGACTTCCCTGATTATGCTTTTGCAAATGAAGATAATACGAATACCTGGCCGCAAACAAAACTGGTGAGTAGCCTAAATATAAAGGCTGATACAGATAAAGTTGATAGCATTAACCTGCAACAATTGCGGGAACAAGGTACCGGCATGTACAAGGTAATCATCAGTGCCCGTAATGAAAAAGGTGATACAGTTTCCACTACCTCTTACGTAAATTTAATAGCTAAACCCGCAAAGCCAGTTAATATTGATGATTGGGTGATCCCGGTAAGCACATCAGTAAAACCCGGCAATAATGCTGAGTTTTTTATTGGGGCGGGCGAAAAGACAAATGTATTGGTGGAAGAGTATCATGAAGCAAAGCTGATCTCATCAAAATGGATTACTATTAATAAGTGGCAGCAAAGTATTTTGATTCCGGTAAGGGATACAGACAAGGATTTAACTGTACAATTTTTGATGGCTTACCATAACCGTTTATATAATAGCTATAATAAAATAAATATTATAAACCCTGATAACAACCTGGATATAAAGTTTATCACCATTCATAATAAATTACAACCCGGCGAAAAAGATGAATGGAAATTGCAAATAAGCGGCAAGCGTAACGAAAAAGAAGCTGCGGAAATGGTAGCAGGGCTATACGATGCCTCGTTAGATGATATTACACCGGCGCAGGACTGGCAGCATGCAATAAACAGAACGATAAGATACCAGCCCAATTATTTTACATGGATAAGTTATGATTTTGTACGCCCGTCTAATACTCAGCCTATTGATTATTTCCAGTATAATTTTGGTCTAAAATATAGGGATTACGAGGAGTTGGACTTGATGGGGTATAATTATTTTGGTGGGTATAACTTTGGGTATCATCAATATTTACAAAGAGTTAAAGAAAATCAGAATAAGGCGCAGAACGATCAGCAATTACATGATGATTACCTGAAATATGCAAAACAGGTAAAAAATGGGTACAATATAAGCGGTACAGTTAAAGATAAAAATGGTACGCTACTCGCAGGTGTAACAGTGTGGAACAAAGGTGCACAAATAACAACCGTAACCAATTCCAAAGGCTTTTTTATTACAAAGGTTCCGGATGGGGGCACTTTAATATTTTCATTTATTGGTTATAGTCCGCAGGTAATAACCACTACAAAAACTGCGAATTTGAATGTAAAGATGGAAGTTGTTCGAAATGAGTTAGGAGAAGTGGTAGTTATAGGATATGGCACACAAAAGGCATCAGAAGCAAACCCGGTTTTTTCTGCAGTGGAAATAAAACAGCCGGTGGGTAATAGCAGTATTAGGATAAGGGGCGTTACTACGGCTGCAGTAGAGGGCAAAGTGGCAGGCGTGCAGGTAATAAATGATTACGGCCAGCAAAGTAAAAAAGGCGATCCTGGCATAAATATAGATGCTCCCAACGCCAATAACCCAATAACCATCCGCAGAAATTTTAATGAAACTGCTTTCTTTTATCCGCAATTACATACAGATGAAAATGGATCAATATTAATTGATTTTACTATACCTGATGCGCTTACCCGCTGGCGTTTTAAAGCATTTGCCCATACTAAACAGTTGAGTACTGGTTATGTTGAAAGAGAGATAGTAACGCAAAAGCAATTGAGCATCAGCGCCAATATGCCCCGGTTTTTGCGCGAAGGCGATACATTAACTGTTTCGGCACGGCTGGCTAACTTAACTGCGAAGGAGCTTAAAGGTAAAATAAGGTTGCAGCTTTTTAATGCCTTAAATATGCAGCCGGTTTCTATAGTGCTTAATCCGGCTGATACCATACAACAATTTGATATTGCAGCGGCTGTAAATAAAGCCGTTTCCTTTAAACTGGTAATTCCGCCGGGGTTGGATGCTTTAACTTACCGTCTAACTGCCGAGGCTGACAATTATAGTGATGGTGAAGAAAATACGCTGCCGGTTTTACCCAACCGTATGCTGGTAACCGAATCAATGTCAATGATGGTTAGGGCCGGGCAAACCCGCAATTTTACTTTTGATAAACTGGTTAACAATACCAGTACTACGCTTAAAAGCAAAACCCTCACGCTTGAATATACCCAAAACCCAGCGTGGTATGCAGTGCAGGCATTGCCGTATATGATGGAGTTCCCGTATGAATGTTCCGAGCAAATATTCAGTCGCTATTACGCCAATAATTTAGGTACTAGTTTGGTGAACAGCATGCCGATAATAAAACAAGTGTTTGAGCAATGGAAAAATAAAAATAGTACCGAACTGTTATCAAACATGGAAAAGAACCAGGACTTAAAATCAACCCTGCTCGAAGAAACACCCTGGCTACGTGATGCGTTGAGCGAATCGGAACAGAAAAAGCGTATAGCGCTGCTGTTTGATCTGAATAATATGAGCAATCAGCTGCAATTAAATTTAGATCAGCTGCAAAAAAGACAATTGCCCGATGGTGGCTTCCCCTGGTTTGGTGGCGACAGGTCTGACCGATTTATTACCCAGCATATTTTGGCGGGCATCGGTCAGTTGTATCATTTAAAAATTGCCGGGGATAAAGATCAAACCCTAAAAGCAATTAGCTATAGGACGCTCGGGTACATGGATGCTGAGTTGATTGCTGACGACAACAATGCTCAAAAATTAACTAATTATGAAAACAGGGGGCTGAGTTCAATAGAAATGCATGCATGGTACACACGCAGCTATTTTGGAAATGAGGCAATGGATTCAGTATTGAAAATTGCGTTCAGCAATTATTTAAAACGCGCTGAAAAACGGTGGATGCTGCAAAATATCTACGACCAGGGCATGATCGCCTTAACAATGCAGCGGTATGGTAAACCGTTGGTTGCTCAAGCCATCATCAAATCGTTAAAAGAAACGGCAAGGCAATCTGATGATATGGGGATGTATTGGAGTCAGAATCAACCCGGTTATTTCTGGTATCAGTCACCAATTGAAACCCAAAGCCTGATGATAGAGCTGTTTACTGAAGTTGGAGGCGATCAAAAAGCAGTAGATGAAATGAAAATTTGGCTGCTGCGCAATAAACAAACCAATAGCTGGAAAACTACTAAAGCAACAGCCGCCGCCTGCTATGCTTTATTGTTGAAACAGGCTGATTGGTTATCGCCAAATTCAACATCAGAGATTAAACTTGATGGCAAGCCGCTTGATGTACTGAAACCCGATATCAAAGCAGATGCAGGAACAGGTTATATTAAAACCAGTTGGGCCGATGAACAGGTAAATCCTGCCTTTGGCAAAATACAGATCACTAATTACGGAAAATCAATAAGCTGGGGTGCATTGCACTGGCAATACCTGGAGCAATTGGATAAAATAACTCCATCGCAAACGGATATTCATTTGGAGCGCAAGTATTTTATAGTGAAGCAAACAGATGCGGGCGCGGTGCTTACTGCGGTTGATGCAAGCCATCAGCCTAAAACCGGCGATCTGCTCAAGGTGGTCGTATATTTAAAAGCAGGCCGCGATTTTGAATATGTTCAACTAAAAGATATGCGCCCGGCAGGTACTGAGCCGGTTGATGCTTTATCGGGGTATAAATACCAGGATGGTTTATACTATTACCAGGTTACAAAAGATGTAGCGACAAACTTTTTCATCAGCTATTTAAACAAAGGTAATTATGTATTTGAATATCAGTTACGTGTTGCCCAGCCGGGTAATTTCTCGACAGGCATAACAACAGTACAGAGCATGTATGCGCCTGAATTTAATGCACACAGCCAGGGCGAAAGAATAATATTTGGCGCTCAAAAAGCGTTATAAAGTTTATAGTTAAAATAATGATTTTGCACAGCGAATCTGTACAAAATTAATGCTGTTATTTTTTTATAATGATTGGCAAACATTTTTAACTTTGTACCATTATACTACTATAATAATTGATATGAAAAAAGCAGGCTTATTTATAATGATATTATCGGCCATTGTAATGATTGTGTTTACAATTGTTTTATACCGCCCGGTTACAGATAACGTGGTAGATTCGAACGGTTTCTGGGCATATATGTATGGTGGTATGTCAGTTCCGTGGCCTGTGTATAGCGGTGGTGTTGTTTTCCTGATGGGTATGCTTATGTTCCTGTCAACTTTGGAGCAAAGAAGCGCGCGCTATAAGTAAGTATAAGGGCGTTTAAGCCCGGATACGAACACGGATTGAATACTTTTACCTGATTTGATTTAAACGTAATGTTAAAAATAAAGGAGGTATATTATGGATCTGGTTCATAAGATCGAAATTTGGGGTGATACTCATCATCCTAAATTATTAGATGTAATACGGGTAGCGCTCGGGGTTTTTCTGTTTCTTAAAGGCGTTGCTTTTATGGAAAATACGGCTGACCTAAAAAACGTGATCGAGGCTCAGGACTCGATAGTGTTTCCCGCTTCAGCATTAATGATACTGGTTTACTACGTTACATTTATTCACATGGTGGGTGGTGTGATGATTACCTTTGGCCTTTTAACCAGGGTTACCTGCCTTATGCAAATCCCAATTGTAATAGGCGCGGTAATTATGAATGATGTATTAATATCGCCAATTAATACCCAACTTTGGCTATCTGTTATTACTTTGGTTTTGCTGTTTGTATTTATGGTACTTGGCTCCGGCCCTTTATCTTTAGACAAGTATCTGCAATACCAAAGCATGGACGACGAAGATTAACGATTAATTATAAAACACACAAACAGAACCGGCTAAATGCCGGTTTTTTTGTGCCTAATCATCCCAGTAATTATTGATGAAACTGATAAATATTTTGGCGGCTTACCATTAAATTATTTTCATTGGATTGTGTTTTTACCAGTTACTAATTAGTATATTTATTTTTTAGCAACCGGATTTTAATTGTTTTTTAAATTAGAAGGCAACTGGCGCTTTAAAAAATACGTACTTATTTAAAAACATATATGCCTTCAATAACAGCAGTCTCTAAGATAGAGCTTCCTCACAAAACTACCCAGCAAGAAGTAAAGGAACAGGCCCAATTAATGTTTTCGGTGAATTTCCCGCAAACCAACCGTTTAATTTTTGCTTTCGATAATACGGAGATCAAAACACGTAATTTTTGTAAACCTATCCCATATTATACCAGTTCAACTACTTTTGAGGAGCGTAATATTGAATATATTAACACGGCGTTAGAGTATTCGGTACAGGCTATAGAAGATTGTGTAATAAAAGCAGGCATAAGCAAGGATGATATTACCGATATAGTATTTGTATCAACCAGCGGGTTGGCCACGCCAAGTATGGATGCTTTGATCATTAATAAAATGAGGCTTAATCCGCATGTAAGGCGTTCGCCTTTGTGGGGTTTGGGTTGCGGCGGCGGGGTATCGGGCATGGCAAAGGCAAATGCTATGGCAAAGGCCGATCCTGATGCGGTGGTATTATTGGTAGCTGTTGAATTATGTTCGCTTACGCTGCTTAAAAACGATTATAGCAAAAGTAATTTTATTGGCTCAAGCCTGTTTTCGGATGGGATAGCAGCAGCTATCATAAAAGGAGATAATTATAAAGAAAATAAAAAGATCACCTATTTTGATTCAAGCAGTAAGCTGTATTATGATTCGCTTGACGTAATGGGTTGGGAGTTCCAGGAGACGGGTTTTAAGGTGGTGTTCTCAAAGGATATTCCCACTTTCATCAATGAGCATGTTTTAGAAGATATTACCGAGTTTTTAACCAAGCATAATCTTACACTGGGCGATATTAAGAACTTTATTTTCCATCCCGGAGGTAAAAAAGTATTGGATGCTTATAAAGATGCCTTGCCTGTTGAGGGTGATTTTTTGCAAAAAACCAGGGAAGTAATGAATGACAATGGCAATATGTCAAGCGTTACGGTTTTATATGTGTTGGAGAAATTTTTGAGCGAAGGTTATGAAGATGGTTTTGGCCTGATGATGGCAATGGGCCCGGGTTTCTCGAGCGAAATGGTATTATTGCAAATGAGTAACAACTAAAAGCGCAGAATTGTGCGATTCCCCTTTTGAGAGGGGTGAAGGGATGTGTTTCTTAGCCATCAGCAGAAACACACCCCTGTAGCCACACTTTGCCAGCGCGCGCCCTCTCAAGAGGGGAACTTACTTGATTTAATTAACCTCTTTATGTATTTCATTCTTTTTATATTATTCGTCATCCTGCAACGCTTTTCTGAGTTGTTCATTGCCCGACGTAATGAAAAATGGCTTCGTTCACAGGGCGCGGTTGAATATGGCGCAGATCATTATCCTTACATGGTGGTCTTGCATACGCTTTTCATTATTTCTATTATAGTGGAGTATATGTTGAAAAATAACGCCCCGATTGATTATACTTTCCTGATATTATTTATCCTGTTATTAGCATTCAAATTCTGGACATTATCATCATTAGGCAAATACTGGAATACTAAAATTTTTCGTGTGCCAGGAGCAGGACCCGTTAAAAGGGGGCCATATAAGCTATTTAAGCACCCTAATTATATTGATGTTATCTGCGAGATAATCGTTATCCCAATGGTATTTCACCTGTATTATACGGCTATAATTTTCACAGTTCTTAATGCAATAATGCTGATGGTAAGAATAAGAGTAGAAGAGAAAGTTTGGGCTAAATAGCCTTATTAGTCTAATTGTAAATCGCAATATGATTTTAAAAACTTACGAAATTTTAAAAACTTCGTAAGTCTTGTACGATATTAATGTTTACTTCAGCGCGTTTTTATAAAATGCTTCTGCATCAGTTTTAAGTTTCTCATCAGTTTCTTTACTTACATATACCATGTGGCCCGCTTTGTAGTAATTTACAATAATGTTGCCGCGCAGGTCGGGGCGTAAACCCATATGGCTTATCACATATTCAGCATTGTAAACTGGGGTTGCAAGGTCATAATATCCACAAACCATGTTTACTTTCAGGTGCGGATTTTGAGTCATGGCGCTTCTCAGCGTTTCAGATACATCAAGGTAAGCGTTTTCGGTGTTCTTGTAGCTCCATGGCCAAACATTGGTTGTAGCTTCGTACGGTATGTCGTTTCTGTAGTTCAGATCCTTACGTACATAGGCGTTAAATGCACCTACAAATAAACCATTTAGGTTGGCATCGCTTGGGTCATAGGATGCATTTTCACCGGCATCGTCAAGATCTTCACCAGTGAAGCGACTATCATAACGGCCTACAATCTTTCCTTCATCACGTAAAACTTCCTTAAAAAAGCGGGAATCTGTTATGCGTTCATTTGCTTTGCGGATATAATCCTTAGGGATGCCTGTAAAATAATTTAAGGAGTCTACAACCTTATTGGTCATATCGGCAGATGCGGCATCACCTTCACTTAAAAAATAGCTGTACATACCTTTAGCAAATCCTTCAGCTTTTTTAGTCAGTTCAGCAGGGGTTAAGGTTTCCAGTTCGGGGCTCAGTTTATGAAAATAGGCAGCTGTGTTGGCATAAGTTGGCAAAAAATATATATAAGGCATATCGTTGCCATTTTTAAAATCTATCAGCTGAAAGTTTAATACAGATGATATGAGTGTAATGCCATTTAAATAAATGTTGTAGCGGTCTTCTAAATAACCCGATAAACCTGCAGCACGGGTGGTGCCATAGCTTTCACCAGCAATAAATTTGGGGCTTGCCCATCTTTCATTTTTGGTAATATATAGCCTGATAAAATCACCTACGGATGCCAAATCTTCATTATAACCGTGGAACTGGTTAACATCAATGCCTTTATATGCCCTGCTGTAACCGGTTGATACCGGGTCAATAAATACCAGATCGGTAAAGGCAAGCCATGTGTTTGGGTTGTCGCCATATTCATAAGGAGCGGCAGCGGCATCACCTTTATCATTCCCAAACTTTACCCGCACAGGTGATATTGCACCCATATGCAGCCAAATAGATGAAGAGCCGGGGCCACCATTAAAAACAAAAGTTACAGGTCGTTTTTCCTTACTTTGGCCGGCATTGGTAGCGGTATAGGCTACATAAAATATTTTTGCAATTAGTTTTTCATCCTTATCCCGCATAGGCATATAACCTGTGGTGGCTTTATAAGTGATGCTTTTACCATCAACAGTTACAGTATGATTGGTGGTAACAGGTTTGTCGGGAATAGTATCCCTTTTTTGTACGGTAGAATCCTCAATGGTAACCGATACGCGCTTTGGCGATTGCGCGAATAAAGCCGTGCTTACAGATGCAATAAGCAGGGTTGTGCAGATAAATTTCATGTGAAAGATCAGTAGTTAGAGATTAGTTAAAATGAATTTAAAGATATTAAATCTTTAAATGAAAAGCGATGCCAGTCTCTATTAATTGATGATCTGATTCAATTATTAAATTGCTATGCTACAATTGCCAAATGGCTATTGATGGTTTTTTCGGAATCTTCCACTATAATGCGGATCTTTTCGTCCAATTCATTAACAGTAAGTTCCATCATGTTAAAATAACCAAAGTCTATTTGCTCCATTCGCATCAAATTCATTAATCCTAACAATGAGGCTACCGGGCGGCGCAATTCATGTGACTGAATAATGGCTATGCGTGTTAAAGCTTCGTTTTGTACGATGATCTGTTTTTCCTGTTGTTTACGTTTGGTAATGTCAGATGAGTTTATAGCTACGCCGATAATTTCGCCGGAGTTGTTTTTTATCGGAACTAATTTTATCTCGCGCCAGCATTCAAAAGGTGTTCCTGCTCTCAGCAGCCATTCCTGTTTAATTAATTTACCTATAAAAGCAATGGCAAAATATTTAACCATCTGGTTTTTTATTTTGGGGTCGAAGTACTCAAGTATAAAATCGCCCGGTGTTATTTTACGCTGATGAATTTGCTTAATATAATTTGTAGCCGATTTATTAAAGGCTAAAACTTCAAGGTCTTTATTAACCAGTATATGTACATCGGTTGAGCTGTCGAAAATTGCTTTAAGCTTTAATTCCGATTCTTCTAAAACCTGCTGATGTTCTTTTATTTTATTGTTTTGTTTAGCCAGTTCCTGCAGATTCCAATTTAGCTCCATCAAATTTATTACCTGTTTTGAAAGTACCTTTAATGAGTTTTTCTGATGCTCATCCAGCGTTCTTATCTTAAAGTCAACAACACATAATGAGCCGATTCCCAAGCCTTCATTGGTATTTAGTCTTGCGCCTGCATAAAAACGCACATTGGGGTCGCTGGTAACTAAAGGGTTAGTGTTATACCGTTCGTCAGCGCTCAAATCCGGAACAATAAGTACATCTTCCTGTTCAATGGTATAATTGCAAAAAGATAATTCCCTGGGGGTATCAGTAACGTCTGTTCCTATCGCGGCCTTAAACCATTGCTTTTCGTCATCAAGTAACGTAATAATAGCAACGGGAGCATTGCAAATTTGTGCGGCAAGGTTAACAATATTATTTAGATCTTGAGTAATTCCAGGGTCCAGATCGAGTTCTTTGAATCGTTTAACAGCTTCTAAGCGATGTTGTTCCCTGTTCATTTGATGTTTGTAAGAGGTAAATGCAATTAAATAAAGTCCATTCGTGTTAGTGCGCTATAATTTTTAATCATTTACGATATTTTTCAAACCGAAGTTTTATTTATAATACATTTTTTTGCTTCTTTATAATTAAAGAATATTTAAACAATAAGTAATATATGTATTATAAATAAATTGGGAAAAATATTTCATATTATCCTGACGCATAAATACTTAGGATAATATGAAATACAGTTATTATTGACTTATTGTTTTATTATCGGATAAATATTATTCCGAATAAACCGCCTGGGCACGGTCGCGTAGATTATATCCTGACGACATTACCTCGGCATAAGCGCCCGCAGTGCGGATAGCGATCATATCGCCGCGGAAAGATTCAGGCAGGTCAACATCCTTGCGGAAACAATCGGTGCTTTCACATATCGGGCCTACAACGTCGTATTTGAGAGTAGTTAGTGGTGAGTGGTGAGTAGCCGAACTTTCTGCCAACCTGCTCACGTTTTCAATAGTATGATATGCCTGATAAAGCATAGGGCGGATGAGTTCCGTCATCCCGGCATCCAGTATCAGGAAATTCTTTTTAAGGCCATTTTTTACATACAGAACCCTTGAAATGAGCGATGCGCTTTGAGCAACCAATGCGCGGCCCAATTCAAAGTGCACTTCCTGCCCGGGTTTTACGTTCAGAAAGTCTTTAAATACTTTAAAATAGCTTTCAAAATCACTAATTGAATTGGTATCAGGGTTGTAATAATCAACACCCAAGCCGCCGCCGGTATTTAAAACTTTTACCGGGAAACCATGATCCTCAAACCAATCCTGCATTTCATTTATACGGGTACACAGGCTTTTGTAAACTTCCATATCTGTTATTTGTGAACCGATATGAAAATGTATACCTAAAAACTGCAGGTTAGAGCATTTGCGCAGGGCAGCAGCAACATCAGGCAGTTGCCAAATGTTGATGCCGAATTTATTTTCATCTAACCCGGTAGTAATAAAATGGTGGGTATGTGCATCAACATTCGGATTAATGCGGATAGCAACATTAGCCTTTTTGTTCTTGGCTTTTGCCAGATCATTTATTATTAACAGTTCCTGTACAGATTCTACATTAAAGCAAAAAATGTCGGCATCAAGCGCCAGGTTTATCTCTTTGTCTGATTTACCTACACCTGCAAAAACAATTTTGCCTTTGCTAAAGCCATGTTCAACGGCTGCCTTCACCTCGTTGCCGCTTACACAATCGGCACCAATGCCGTATGATTGTATCATATCCAGCACATTTGGGTTAAAGTTAGCTTTCATGGCATAATGCACATGAAAACCATACTTAGCCGCAGCATCGGTACAGGCATCTAATGTTTGCCTTAGTACACCCATGTCGTAATAGTAAAAGGGTGTTTCTAAGTGCTGAAATTTATTTATTGTATCGGTATTGAACATTTAAGTAAAGTCAAAAATCAAAATTAAAAAGTCAAAAATTATTGACTTCATTCTATAAATCCGAAATCGAAATTAAAATAACCTGTTATGCAAGCTTCTTAATACTTCGGTTTTATCTTCAGTTTTTATTAAAAGCGACATATTATGGTTACTTCCGCCGTAGGAGATCATCCGGATAGGGATGTGCTTTACAGCTTCCAATACACGGGCAGCATAGCCATGTTTTTCGGCACCAAAATCGCCAACTACGCAAATAATAGTATGGTTTACATCTACAGCAACCGAACCAAAGGAGTTAAGTTCTTTGGTGATCTCGCCCAAATAGGTGGTATCATCAATGGTTAAAGATACGGCTACTTCTGACGTAGTGATCATATCGATAGAAGTTTTGTAGCGTTCAAATACCTCGAACAACTTGCGTAAAAAACCATGTGCCAATAACATACGGCTCGATTGTACGCTAATTGCAGTAATACCATCCTTTGCAGCTATTGATTTAATTTGATCTTTTTCGCTATCGTTAGTGATCAATGTGCCTTTTGCCTGCGGGTCCATTGTGTTCAGCAGGCGTACAGGTATTTTATATTTTTGCGCCGGGAAAACGCTTTGCGGATGCAAGATCTTCGCTCCAAAATAAGCTAGCTCGGCTGCTTCATCAAATGAAAGCTGTGCAATAGGCTTTGTGCCTTTAACAATGCGCGGATCATTATTGTGCATACCGTCAATATCAGTCCAGATCTGTACTTCTTCGCTGCGGATACCGGCACCAATTAACGATGCAGTATAATCGCTACCTCCACGGCGCAGGTTGTCAATTTCGCCAAAACTGTTGCGGCAAATGTAGCCCTGGGTTATAAACAGGTTATTTTTAGGGTGTTTTTCAAGCAGCGGAGTTAGGTGCTCAGTAATGTAATCAACTATAGGCTCGCTGTCTTCATCCGTTTTCATAAAATCAAGCGCAGGCAATAATACCGATGGCACACCTATTTCTTTAAGGTATACATGGTACAAAGTAGTTGATAATAATTCGCCCTGCGCCAGTATGATCTTGTCTTCAATGGTTGTAAAAAGATCATTAGAAAGGTTACTCAATAATGAAAAATGATAGTCGATAACCTCTTTACCTTGTGCGTAAAACTCAGGTTTAGCAAGTAACTCCTTTATGAAAACTTCGTACTTATCCTTCAGGTTCTTAATGAGTTCCGCAGCCCTGGTCTTATCACTGGCCAGGTAAGCCTGGCCAATTTCCACTAAACTGTTTGTTGTTCCGGACACTGCCGATAATACCACTATCTGCCTTTCAGCAGGATTAACGATATCCAGCAGTTTTTTCATTCTTTCAGGACTTCCTACTGATGTCCCCCCAAATTTTAAAACTTTCATTTTTTATAAAATATTTACCTAAATCATTGATATACTTATACCAATTTTGAGGCGCTAAAAATAGGATTTTTAAGCAGTTATAGCGATAATGATTGAAATTTATTTTCGTAGAGATTTGAGGCTGGAGATTAGATGTTAGAATTCAATGTTACGATTTCTGATGTTAAAGCCATCTATTAAGGCTGCTATACCTATTGGTTTTATATATTTAACCAATCTCTAATCTCCTGCTTCTAATCTCTAAGAAATGAATTAATTAGTGTATGTGAAATATTATACCTACCTTGCCGCCTTTAATAAATAAAATAATGCAAAAAGAAGGAACAGTAAAATTTTTCAATGAAACAAAAGGTTTTGGATTTATTACACCAAGCAATGGTGGTCAAGACGTATTTGTTCATTCAACAGGCCTAATCGACGAAATCCGTGAGAATGATAAAGTTGAGTTTGAAGTAGAAAACGGAAGAAAAGGTTTGAATGCGGTAAATGTAAAGGTTATTTAATTATAATATAATCATCAATCGTACAAGCATCCGCCCAAAAGCGGATGCTTTTTTTGTGCCTTTTTGTTTTTAACAAATTAATTTAAACACAAAGCCGGTAAATCTGTTGCTCTGCATATACCATTCTACTAAAAGAAAAATATTATGAAAGATCAAACAAAGATTATAGCAGCACTTTTAGCGGGTGCAGCAGCAGGAGCTGTCCTTGGTTTATTATTAGCACCAGACAGCGGTGAAGGATTACGCAATAGCGTAGCTGATTATATAAATGATTTGGTTGAAGCCGCAAAAGATAAAGCGCAAAACACAGCCAGCGATGTAAAACAGTATGGCAACAATGCCTACAACACTGCAAAATCAAAGTTTAATGATGCAATTGCTGGTGCAGGTGCCTACCACGATGAAATTGCTGATGAAGCAAAAGGAAAAGTTAGTAACGCTGCCAGCAATGCAAAGGAATATGGCCAGGATGCTGTTAACGATGCTAAATCAAAAGTAAAAAGTACTGCTAACGACTGGAATAATACTATACAAAATGCCTGAGTTTAGTATCAAGTAGTTAGTATCAAGTAACTAGTATTGGATGAACAAAAAAGCAGTTAGTATTTACTAACTGCTTTTTTGTTGCCTAATTATCAATGAAAAACTAGAAATCTAGCTTTTAGATACTAGCTACTAGTATCTAAAAATTATTTACTAATCCACTTATTATTACTTACATCGGCATCCATAAATATGCCGCCATCTAATAATGCCGACTGGATCTTTTTGCCGGTTGTTATAGCTATGGATGTTTGTGTTTGATCGTTTTTCCAAACAATTGGTGTTTGGTGTAGGGTTTGTGTGGTACCGTCAGTAAAAGTAAGTATTACATTAAATGGTACTGCAAAACCGCCAATATTTTTAACAGATAATATATAGCCGTCTTTACTCTTTTTTACATCCTGCAAATCCAGATCAATATAATTGTTGGTGAAGAACCAGTTGTTAAAGAACCAGTTTAGGTTTTGGCCCGAACCGCTATTCATTGAATTAAAATAATCCCATGGGATAGGGTGTTTGCCATGCCAGTTATTCATGTAGTTGTGCAGTGCCTTTTTAAATAGTTCATCGCCCAGCATATCTTTTAAAGCCAGATAGCTTAGTGATGCTTTTCCATAAGCATTGTTACCATAACCGCGCGTTAACTCACTGGTAGGTGTAATAATAGGCAGATCTTCACTTGTTGATGGGTCATTTATCCAGCGCGTTACCCTGAATCCTTTGTAAATTTCCTCTGCTTTCTGTTGCCCAATTTCAGATGAACCGATCAGCAATTCCAACGTTGTTGCCCAGCCTTCATCCATAAAAGCATAACGTGTTTCATTAATACCCATATAGAATGGAAAATAAGTATGTGCTACTTCATGGTCTTGTAACATTTCAGCAAACCCCATATCATCAACATGGCTGTCATTCACCATCATCGGGAATTCCATATCTGCAAAACCCTGGAATGCGGTCATTTTTGGGAAAGGGTAGGGTACACCCGGCCAGTTGTGTGATAACCAGTTTAAAGTATGTATGCCAAATTTAACAGCCTGATGAAAATCAGCAGCGCTATCAATAAATGCCGCCTGAAAACTGGCACGGCGATGCGTAGCGTCGTCAACAACGGTACTGGCAGCATCCCAATCATAATGATCACTTATGCCTACGGCTAAATCGCTTATGTTATCGGCTTTCCATATCCAGGTATTCAGCTCATTTTGTGTGGTTATGTTTTTCCTGGTCAGGTCATCAGCAGTAACTATATGTACTGTAGAATCAGTATGCATAGATTTTTCAAGGCGTTTGATGTATTCAGGTTGTAGAACTTGTGCAGGATTTTGCAAAGTGCCGGTGGCCCAAACAACAAAGTTTTTAGGTACGGTAACACTTAAAGTATAGTCATTAAAATCATTGTAAAACTCCTGGCGGTCATTAAAGTCCAGCCTGTCCCAACCGTTGTAATCATCAAAAACCGATACACGGGGATAAAAATAACCTATGTAAAAGGTTGTTGGGTCGATCATACCTTCACGCCCGCTTTTCAGCGAAAGCTCATAATGCCAGGTGATGTTAAGTTTTACCGAATCGTGCGGTAAAATAGGTGTACTTAATGTAAGGAACTCGTTTGTTCCGTTAGCCTCTTCATTATCCCATTTCTTTCTAACACCGTTAATAAATATGGAATCAACTTGTATGCCTTTAGTTAAATAATCCTCAGTAGTTGCTTCGTATCTTGTAGCACCCGGCCTGTGGATATTCAATATCAGCTTCATGTTAAGGTGTTTTAACGTGTCGGGGCTGTTATTAAAGTAAGTGATCTGCTCAGTACCTTGTATGTTGCGATTGGGGGGTAGAGCGGTTATTTTAATGTTATACCGGCCATGATTTTGCCAGTAATTTTTCCCGGGTTTGCCATCAGCTGATCGGGTTTCATTGGCATAAGCCTTTTTAATATCGCGGGGTAAATACAGGTTTTGCGCTTTTGCCTGCATTAAAAAAAAACAGCACAGGGCTGATGAAATAATGTATTTGTACATTTATTTAAAAATAAGTCAGTTAAAATTGTAAATATAAAATAAAAGGTTGTGTTTTAAGCCTTCGAAATATGTCAATGGCAAGTAATAAAAGTAACAAGTGTATTACAACGAATCTTTAAAAGTTAAATAACTTGTTTACCCCGAAATATTTATTTTACTTTGCCTTAGTTATTTTAATAGGGGTATTAAATAACTATTGTAGGCCATTTGCTTTATGCGAATGGCCTTTTTTGTTATCGGCAAAGTGCTAATTAATCAACAGTAATATATTCTTTTGATATGAGCATAAACAGGTGGTCGTTGTCGATTGATTCATCAAAACATTCTGTTAATAATTGGGCGGCCTGTTCCATTTTCATTTTCGAAGCTATTATTTTTAACATACTGCATGCCGAGATATTGATGTGTTCCAGTAATTGCATAAAGGCCATAATATCCATATCGGTTAATAATGGCAGTCCTTGATCCTGATCAAGGCAAAACCTGTCTTTAACAATTGCTTTAATGGGATTACAGTTTTTATCAGATGGTTTTTCATTGATGAGAATATAAATTTCATCCATCCTTTTTATCTGGCGTTTAATATCATCCCAAAACTCCTGCATAGCCATTTGTAATGCCGGGAATGAGGCAATGCCTATTAAATATTCAAGATGCTGGTTTAAGTAGCATTTGCCAAAATATATTCTGTTTAAATTATGAATAAAAACTTCGTTAAGTAAAGATTCGTCTAAGTGCTTGGGAGTTTCAGTGGACATGCTGGTGAAATTAAATAAGGAATTTTAACTTTTTTATAGGGAATCTATCTCGGTAAAAAAGTAGAAATAGGGTGAAATGTTACTCAAAAATAGAATTTATATTGTGCAATTTACTATGTTTTAGTATAAGTTGTTAAGCATATATAAGATACCTTTGCAATCTTGTTATTCTGTATTATATGAAATATAAATTAGGCGATTTTGTTCGGTTTGTTGATGAAAAAATGGAAGGTTTTGTTACCCGCATTATTGACGACCAAATGATAGGTGTTACCGGCGATGACGATTTTGAAATACCTGTATTGGCGAGCAAAGTTACCAGTGTACATGGTTACGAACCAGCGGGTTCAAAAGGTAAGGCCAATATTGCTAATGATGTGCAGGTGCCCGTAGGAGAGTTTCAAACTAAAGGCGTATACATTGGGTTGGTTAACGATCCTAAAATTAATTCAGTAGTACATTTTAATTTGATAAATGATACATCGTACCAGTTGTTAGTAGCTTTAACAACCGATAAACAACCAGTATATAAAGGTGAGTTTGCAGGTTTAGTTGCGCCAAAATCTACCGTCAAAATTTATTCTGCTCAACTGGCCGATCTGCAGTTGTGGCCCAAATTTATTATAAATGTTAGCTATTATACCACGCAAAATATTAAGCCTGCTGATCCTGTAATTTTTAATGAGAAATTAAAAGCTAAAGACTTTTCGGGTACTAAAAAGAAGCTGCCTTTACTAAATGAACTGGGCTGGTTGATACAGCTTGATGAGCCGGAACTGGTTATTGATGCACAAAAGTTAAAGGAAAGCTTTTTTAAACCCGCCGAAGAAAAGAAGGAACTGGAAAAACCAACTGCAGAGGTAGACCTGCATATTGAAAAATTGAGAAACGATCACCTGTTTTTACAAAGCAGCGAAATATTGAATATTCAGCTGGCACATTGTAATAAAACGCTGGATGCGGCTATAGTACATCAGTTGCCCGAAATTATTTTTATACATGGTGCAGGCAATGGCATACTAAGGCATGAATTACAAAAAGCATTAAGCAGGCACAACAAAATACAAACCTTTATGGATGCCCGCAAAGAGAAGTTCGGTTATGGTGCCACTAAAGTTATATTGAAATAAGATTTAGTCAACCTATAATTCCGGTATGTGCCTTTCAAACACGTGATCAAGGATCTGCTGTGTAGTGTCCGGATAATCTACTTTAATAACCTTGCCGTTGTTTATCCAGTTGAGGATAGTTTCATTATGCTTTGGCTTAAGGCTTTTTATAACAGGTACGCCCATCTGCTTTAAAGCTGCCGCGTTTAGCTGCTGCTCGTACTGCGTTTTCATGGGGATCACTAGCAACTTTTTCTGCATGTACAGGGCTTCGGCAGGGGTTTCAAAGCCGCCGCCGCAAAGTACCCCGGCACTTTCTGCCATGCTTTTTATAAAGCGTTCATTATCTATAGGCTGAATAGAAATGTTTTTATGCTTAAATGTTTTTTTGTTGTGTTTTGAAAAAACATCCCATTTAATGTCTTTAAATTCCGATAAGCGTTTAATAAGTCTTTTATCGTCATAGGCAGGCAGATAAACGGTGTAATGGCCTTTGTTTTCAATTGTTTGCTGCCTTACCTGCTGCCTTATTACGGGTGTATATATTCCTTTATCAAACCGGGAAAAATGAAAGCCGTATTGCTCTGTTACAGGTGCATAGTTTTTAAGTATAAGCCGGCCTATCATGTCTGTATCATCAGGTTTAGGCGCTTTTTCTGATAATACAGCAGCCTGGTGACTAAGCCCGATACAAGGTTTGTTTTTCAAATAACATGCCCATGCCGATACCGGCTCAAAATCATTGATCACCAGATCATAATCATCAATAGGGAGTGCATTTATTTCTTTTATAAACTTTCTGAATCTTGATTTTAAAAATGTTGCCCATATATCAACCCCGCCCGATTTGCCGAAAATAAAACCAAAGCCATGCATCACATACTTCACCTGAAAGGGAAGAGCCAAATCGCCTTGTGTACCGCTAACCAATACATCAACATCGCCCATTTTTTTTAAAAGTGGAACGATATCCATTGACCGGCTCAGGTGCCCGTTACCGGTGCCTTGTATTGCATATAATATTCTCATTGGTTGATTAAAGGGGATTTAAAAAATAAAGAGAGTCAAGCTCTCCTTATTTTAACTTTTAACTGATCTTATTGATCCAGTGTATAAAGAACATTGTTTGTATAACTCACATGGATAATGTGCCGCAAAAGTGCAGCTACTATATTAATAGTGTGTTAAGTTTTTATTACCAAAGCGGGGTTTTTAGTAATTAATTATTAACAATTTAATCTGTAATGTCAACAAAAACAGGTGTTTCCGTTGCTTTTATACTTAAAATATGATTAGGGGCCGATACCTTATTATTAACCATATTATTGCTGCCTGGTTTAAAATTATAGATAATAGCTTTAGTCGCTTTCCCCAGGCTTAATTTACAGGTTTGGGTTTTGCCTTGTTCATCAGGTATCATTATTGCATAGATAGTTTTATTTGCTTTGCGATAAACATCGATTAACGGATAGCTATCAATAGTTCCTACATAAGCAAAATCGCCAATCAAATGTTTGGCCTGATAAATATAATCTGCCGATGGCCGCCTTTGTAGCGCATTGGTAGCTAATCCACATGATTCATATTGAGTTGTATTGTCAGTATTATCATCATACAGTTCATAAAAAAACACTTTATTAATACCGTGACGGGCAAATAGGAATGAGGTTCTGATGATCCAGTCTGCCTGCGTTATCAACGCTGATTTATTGCCAATAGCTATAGCTCGCTGTGGACTCCCAGAGTTGATATCGTACCCGGTTTCAGTTACCCACACTGGCAAATGATAGGCTTTGCCAAGTTTTACAAACTGGTCGGCAATTTGCCCGGCTTCTGTTAATTCAGGTGCCGCACCAACGGTTCCAATGCCTGTACCGCCGGGTTTACTATCATTTGAATAAAAGTGAAAATTGATCACATCAAAACAAAGATCAACCGAGCCATCGGGCTTGTAACCGCGATGTGCTTTGCACCAGGTTATCATATTTTCAACATATTTCGGATCGGGGTCAGCTAAACCTGCCATTACTACTTTAATATTAGGGTCGGCGGCTTTTACCCCAACACCTTTACCCAATCTGCCTTTATCACCGTCGTAAAATGCAGATAGATTAGCTGCATATTCTTCGGCTGTTTGATGCGCTTTGTCGCCTTTCCAGGTTTTGTCGCGCTCGTTATCACATTCTATGTATTTTATTACACCCAGGCCAATTTTGGGCACGTTAATGTTGTCATTGGTCCAACGGGGCTTGCTATCAACTGTTACCAATGCCGGATCTATGTTTTTATTGCTGCCATATCTTGCTGCAAACTGGAAAGCGGCCCGTGCCTGGTCGATATAAGAAGCCGGATTTTGTTTGTTGGCCCCAAATGGCATCGGCACGTTCTCTCCATCGCGCAGGTTGATAGGGTAGGTTTGCTGCAGCCAATCGGGGCAGCCTTTAATATCAGCCAAAACATCAATACCGTCCTGCTTGCAGCGCTGATAAATAACATCCAGATTAAATCCGCCATTATTGGTAGGGTTGAAGGTGAAACTACCCCTTTTAGGTTCGATCTTTTGCCAATCGAGATAATGCCTGAAACCACCGAATGATTCAATGATAGCCATTTTGGGTTCGAAGATTTTGGTGGCATCATTTGGGTTTTTCGGGTCCATTAAAAAGTTCCACTCAAAAGCATTAACACCCAGCATATTATTAAAAGTAACAGGCTGGTCTTTATTTATGGTGGTGGTTCTTTGTTGGGCATTTGCAATTGTGGCGAAAAGGAGCAGGATTATAATTGCAGACAATTTTTGCATGGGGATGTATTGTATAGCTAAGTTACGATAATTTAATTTCCCTTGACTTCTTTTACCCTCCCTTCGCGCAGCGAAGGGAGGGTCGGCGAGTGAAGCAAAGCCGGGGTGGGTAAACGAAGCGCGGCACAAGCGCTCCACGCAACATATAAAGCACATGCAGCACCGGAGCATCTCATTATTTTTAAAATTTATATTACTTTTAAACCCGCAATTATATGATATGCTGACCGAGAATAAACCAGTTCAACTTGATTGGATAAATAACTTAAGAATTGTTGCCATGTATGCGGTTGTAGTGCTTCATACTGCATCGCCGCTTATTATGCAGTATGGCAAAATTCCGCTTAGTTATTGGTTTTGGGGCGATTTTTATAACGGAGTAGCACGTTTTGGGGTGCCCGTTTTTGTAATGATAACCGGCGCGCTTTTACTGCATCGTGATTATGAACTGGGTTTCTTTCTTAAAAAACGTTTGCTTCGCATATTGCCTCCTTTCCTTTTCTGGAGCATGGTATATGTGGGTTATGCCTGGTATAATGAAGACATTACTTTTACTACCGATGCATGGGTAAATATTAAACTGGTTTTACATCAGTTTAAATACGGGGCTTTTTACCATTTATGGTATGTGTATATGCTTATTGGGCTTTATTTTATAATACCCATCATCAGTAAATTTGTACGTAACGCCACCGAAAACGAGATACTATATTTTTTATTGTTATGGTTTGCGGTAATGATGATCGGCCAGCCGTATCTTGAGCGTTTTAACCCCCAGATCGATCTTCATTATGTTGGTGGCTATATTGGTTATTTAGTATTGGGCCATTATCTCGCATTTAAAGAATTACCGCGCAGGTTTAACATAGACTGGTTTGGCACATTGCTTTTTGTTACTTTTATAATAATTGTGACAGGCACTTATCTTGCCTGCCAGCACTATAAGGGATTAAGCACCATGTTTTATGAGCCGGTTAGTCCAACTATCCTGGCATTTTCAGCAAGTATATTTATGATGGCACGGCTCACGGTTATTAACTGGCCATGGCGACTTAAACTTGTGCGTGATTTTGTAGGAAGTTATACTTTTGGCATCTACCTGAGCCATGCTCTTATACTAACGCTTATGGATGACCTTTTAGGCATTAATTATAAACTTTGTACACCTGTGATCAGCATTCCGTTAACTGCGTTTATATGCTTTAGTTTATCGTTGTTATTGGTTTATATCATCAGCAAAATACCGCTCGGCAAATGGATTGCATCATAAATTTTAATAGTTTGTGCAAAACATGAATAATATGTAATAATTTTAAAAAATTTTTCTCCCCAAAATCCCGGGGTTTATTTTCTAACTAATGAAAAAAATAACTGAAGGCACCGCCGCTTTATATACTGCTCTTTTAATTGTAGTTACTTTTATAATCCGCTTATTTATTGCTGCATACACAGGGCTTGGCATAGGCGAGGCTTACTATTTTCGTGGTGCCCTGCATCTTGATCTGAGTTATTTTGATCAGCCGCCATTGTTCTTTTGGCTGGGTGGTTTAAGCATAAAGGTATTAGGATTAACTAATTTGGGTATCAGGTTCCCATCAGTTTTATTGTTTGCGGGTACTAGCTGGCTGTTGTATTTAGTTACTAAAAAGCTATTTAATGCAAAGGCCGGCTTTTGGGCAGTGCTGGTAATGAATTTAAGCGCGGTATTTACTATTCCTATTGCCTGCTGGTTTCAGCCTGATGCACCATTAATGTTCTTTTGGCTATTGAGTACTTACTTTTTTGTTGAAGTATTATCAATTACCAGTGAAGGCCGCCGACAATTAAGCTCTGGTAAGGTTTACCTGCTTTGGCTTATTATAGGGGTGTGTATGGGTTTGGCTATACTGAGTAAGTATCATACTATATTCTTATTCCTTGGCGTGTTTATTTTTGTAAGCGTTAATAAAAATCAACGCCATTGGCTCAGGCATCCCGGCCCATATTTAGCTATGATAATAGCTTTAACTTTTGCATTCCCGGTATTATGGTGGAACTATCATAACAACTGGGTGTCATTTGTATTTCAAGGTTCAAGGGCAGGTTCAAGCGGTGGTATACATCCTATTTGGTTTTTACGCAGTATTGGCGGCCAGTGCGCGTGGTTATTGCCGTGGTTCTGGTTCCCGTTGATACGGGAATTATTCTTGTCTTTCAGGCTCAGGAAACAATCGCAATGCTATAGTTTCTTATTCTGGACTGCTGTTTTGCCACTGGTGTTTTTTACCACGGTTACTTTATGGTCCGATTTGCAATACCATTTTCACTGGCAGGCACCCGGTTACCTGATGTTGTTTATGCCTTTAGGCTATAGTATCGATAAGCATTTGAGCGACCCCAAAAGGATGCGCGGCACTAAACGCTGGTTAATATTTTCAGCATTATTCACATTTATTACCTTAAGTGTACTCTGTTTACATGAAGTTACCGGGTTTTGGCAAAGCTATGGCCCTAAATGGGTAGTGAGCCTGAACGATAAAACTCCTGAACAGAAACAGCATGAAATTGACCCAACTATTCAGGGGATTGATTATAACGATATACTTCCCCGTTTTCAAAAAGAAGGCTGGTTAAATAACCCTAAAATATTTGCCGGCAGTACCCGCTGGTGGCTAACCGGCAAAGTAGACTGGGCATTAAAAGGACAAAAAGATATTATCTGCTTTAATGATGATCCGCGAAATCTTGCCTTTTTGGTTGATCCTAACAAATTGATTGGCGAAGATGCTATTGTTATTGGCCAGGGCCACCAGGTAAGTGTGGATCATGATGTTAAACCATTTTTTGATACCGTGAAGCAACTGCCAGATATTGCTATTATACGTAATGGAAGGGATGAACTGCATTTGCAGGTGTATTATTGTACCCGTTTTCATGTACCTGCAACACCTCGTGAAGATCTGCCGCTTTATCATCAGTTAACAGGCAGGCCGCCGTTTGGAAAATAGTTGATATTTCGAATTTTCGATTTCGAATTTGGAAACCCGTAAGCTTCAGTTTGTAACTGAATACCCTCGATGTTTCATAAAAATTACTAATGTTTTATGAATATTGTTTAATAAGTTTGTATAAGAGCCTAATAAACAACATTATGGGGAAGTTGTCGGTGTTTAATTTCATGTCGCTTGATGGGTATTATAAAGGGCCAAACGACGAGATAAACTGGCACACCCATGGCGCTGAAGAATCTGAATATTCTGCAGATTCATTAAAGGCAGATAATATGCTACTTTTTGGTCGCGTTACTTATGAAATGATGGCAAGTTTTTGGCCAACAACAGAGGCCATTAAAAATCTTCCGCAAGTAGCTGAAGGAATGAATAAAGCTGAAAAGATCGTTTTTTCGAGAACGATGAAAAAAGCTGAATGGAACAATACCAGGATAATAAGCGACAACATTATTGAGGAAACCCGAAAACTAAAAGAGGCTTCAGTTAAGGATTTAACAATATTAGGCAGCGGCAACATACTAACCCAGTTTGCCGAAGCCGGTTTAATAGATGATTATCAATTTATGATAGATCCTGTTGCTATAGGCGCTGGTGAGCCGATACTTAAGGGTCTTAAAAGCATTTTGAACCTGGAATTAATTTCAGTTAAAACATTTAAAAATGGTATCTTGTTGCTTAATTATAAACCAGTTATAGCATAACATTCTTAAATTTTAAAGTCATGTTTAAACACATTAAAGCGTTTAGCGGATTTTCGGTAGATGACATTGCAAAAGCAAAAGAATTTTATCAGCAGCTACTTGGGTTGGAGGTTACAGATGGAATGATGGGTTTGTTATTCCTGCATATTGAGGGGAATAATAACATATTGATATACCCTAAGCCAAACCATGTACCTGCAACTTACACTATTCTTAATTTTCCTGTTGATGATGTGGAAAAAACTGCTGATGAGCTAATTGCTAAAGGTATCACCTTTGAGCAGTACGATATGGGGCAACTTAAAACCGATAAAAAAGGCATTGCACGCTTTCCTGGTGTTACCCAGGCCTGGTTCAAAGACCCGGCCGGGAATATTTTATCAATAATAAATTCAACAAAATAACGTTCGCGTTTAAAACATACTGCTGTAATACGGAGTTATAAAATAAACTTGATCACCTATGGCAACTTCAACCGAACTCATAAGCAATATCAGGCACTGGTGGCTTTTTTTACTACGCGGACTATTATTTGTTATACTGGGTATATACATGATAAATTCCCCGGTGGCAAGTTACATAGCGCTTAGTTTTATTTTTGGCGTTGTTATAATTATAGGTGGTTTGGTCGAAACTATTCACGCTTATGCAAATCGTTATATTGTAGGCTGGAACCTGCGCTTCCTTGTTGGTTTGGTTGATCTGGCCTTAGGCATAGTATTGGTTTGTGATCTTAAGATCAGTTTAGCTATACTACCGTTTGCTGTAGGCTTATGGTTTCTTTTCAGAGGGTTTTCCCTGTTTAGTTTTGCCAGTGTTGTTAGTCACTCCGCATGGATGTTGCTTGCAGGTTTTGTCACCGTTTTATTTGCATTGCTTATTATTTTCAATCCCGCTTTTGGAGCAATGACCATTGTATTATGGACAGCTGCTGCCTTTATCGCTATAGGTATTTTTAATGCATTTCTCGCCTTCAAGCTTAAAGCCGTTAATGATGTTTTAACGAAACGATAATTTGGGCAAGAGTTAAGAATCCGGATACAAGAATTAGATAAGAGAATTGTATAACGCTTTTTAAGAAGCGTTTGCCAATAACTGTTCAGTATCACGATATACAACAAGTGAGGTATTTACCTTTTTGGTTTCATCAAGCTGTGTGAATTTTTCTTTTAGCTGGCTATATAATCTAAAACTTAACAGATCACTTAGCGGAACCCCGTTACTGGTAAGTGAATGCGGATGAAGTTCAAGTGATGAGGCATTCACCTTTAGGTTGAAGTGATTGATATGTGTAAGACCCGTTTTTGTGTCGGTATCAAATATTACAAATGTATCAAATCTGTTGCCTTTGCTATCGGTATAAATAACCAGTTCGTTTTCCCTGTAAGTTTTCATGAAATAGATATTTACACCAAAAGAGCAATAACCATGCAAATGTTTGCCATTAGTTAACTCTTTATGAAAATAATGAACCTTATTGACCTTTATGATGGAAAAATGGATATATACAGACATTGCGATATTTTGCAAATGTCTGTTATTTAATAATTTACGATAGGTTTTCTATTTAACTTAAATTAACCTTGCCGCCTGGTGTTTGTGCATTTTTTTTGCGCGAATGTATTTTTATGAATTGGTAGGCAACTCCAATTATGTATAGAATTAAAAACGTTAGCAATGTCATTTGTATTAATGGCGCTCCAGGATCACTGGCTAAAGGGTGACTGATAGGTAACCGCGTTAAAGTTTCAACCGTTGTTGGAACCATGGAAAAGAAAACCGTTGTAGATAAAGCGAGGGTTTGTATATAGTCGGCACTTTTACCCAGAAATTTTATTGATTTAGCATACACACCAATCGGGATCAGTATAAGTATCATTATTGCCAAATAATGTCCGGCTGTAGGGTGCCCGGTTTTCATGATAGGCAGCGACGTAAGGCAGGCAATAATAGTTAATATTATATACCATTTACCTGTAGTATTTAAAGTATTGATCTTGCCATCGCGTAGTAAGGCAACAACAGCAAAAATAATCGCCAGTATACTTATGGCAGTATGGACGATTCCGAGGATTGAAAGATGATTCGGCATGATCGTGATAATTAAGAGTTTAAGGATATTTTCTCTAATAAAGATTAGAAAAAATATCCTTAAAACCAAATATCGCACAGCTAATCAATTAATTATCAATAAAGGCATTAAAGTTTACTTATTGTAAAAACTACTTAACAAAATGTAGCGATTTGTATTTGTTACCGGCGTTAACCGGCTGTTTACATCAATTACCATAGTTTTTGGATCATCATTTTGCAGCTTACTCCATTCAGGTAAATCGTTGCCATTTGGATTGCCTGTTTTTATAAAGTTGGCAAAGTAGGTTTGCATAGTTTCAGATACTTTGTAATCATCAGGTGTCCAAGCGTAAACTTTGTTGGTGGCTAAATTGCCCAGGGCATATTCAATTTCAGAGGCATGTGATGCCCCCATCGAATTGCCGTCGCGTTGTCCATTCACCATTTGTGGCCTTGGATGTGCAAACAGGTACCTGTAAACTGCTTTTCCGCTGGTTTTACTTTGCAGGTAGTCAAACCTCCACGTGCTATAAACTATAAAACGATCAGATGAAAGATCAGTGGCTGCTTGCATTACCTCGGCATCAGTAGCGGCAGGATAGGCTTTTAATACATCATCTGCTTTATCGCCATATAGCTTTTGTACTACACTTTTATAATTTTCAAATGTTGGGGCCTGATTACCTAAAATATAGTGATAATCAGTTTCGGCCGAGTTCCATCCACCCAATAAAGGCACATGCATTTGTTTGCCTGCGGCGAATATGTTTTCAGGCAATTCTGGTAAAAAATAGCCATCGATAGTATGAGGAAAATGAATAAACCCCGATGCTTTTAAAAGCTCATCGGCAGGTATCTTACGCAGATCGCTTAATGAAGCCGCACCAGTCTTTTGTGCAAATTCTACACCTATCTGTTCGGCATCTGCCAACGGTATGGGTGCCAGGTTTCCTAATACAGCACCGCTTTCAGCAATAGCGCCTCTAAATAATCCTTTGGACAATGGTGATGCTATCTGTGCAGATACCGACATAGAACCTGCGGATTCGCCGCCAATGGTGACTTTAGTAGGATCGCCCCCAAAAGCTGCTATGTTCTTTTGCACCCACAATAAAGCTGCATGCTGATCCATCAAACCATAATTTCCTGATGAATGATGCGGGGATTCCTTAGTAAGTTCGGGATGCGCAAAGAAACCGAAGATTCCCAGCCGGTAATTGATAGTTACGGTAACAATTCCTTTTTTTGCTAAACTCTCGCCATCATAGCGGTATTCCGAACCATCTCCGGCAGAAAAACCTCCACCGTAAAAATATACCAACACAGGTAGTTTCTCGTTAGCTGTTTTGGCAGGAGTCCAAACATTCAGGTATAAACAATCTTCGCTTTTTCCAGCACTCCTGAACATCATATCGCTATAAATAGGTAACTGCATAGCCTGCGGCCCAAAATGATCAGCTTGGCGTACGCCTTTCCAGTTTTTAGGCGACTGTGGTTGTTTCCAGCGCAGGTCGCCAACCGGTGGTTGCGCATACGGTATGCCTTTAAATGAATGTATGCCGCTGGTTTCAACAACACCTTGTAATAGTCCGTTAGCTATTTTAACCTGCGGCCCATCGGTACTTTGAGCAAAGGCAAAAGTTATCGGGCTAATTGCAATGAGCAATAACAAAATAGTATTTTTCATAGTAAATGTGGATTATAAAAGGTAGATCATGTAATACAAATTAAACGTTTCTCTCTGATAAAACTTAATAATTGTTGGTGATAATTACATTATAGTTTGTCGGTTCATTTTATCTTTTTCTCAATACTTTTAGTTTACTTTTACTTAGCAATCAATTTTTTATGGCTACAGTAGCGCTTAGCAGTAATGCGGGTAAATGGATAATGGTTTCGGCTATATTGGCTTCGTCAATGGCTTTTATTGATAGCACGGCGCTTAATGTAGTTTTGCCTTCGCTTCAAAAAAGTTTACAAGCTACCGGTGCCGATCTGTTCTGGATATTGAATGCTTATTTGCTGATGCTGGCCTCGCTCATACTCATTGGCGGTTCATTAGGTGATAGACTGGGCCGTAAAAAAGTATTTATGGCCGGGATCTTTATTTTTATCACAGGTTCTGCAGCCTGCGGATTCTCTCCTGGTGTAACACTTTTAATTGTATTCAGGATAATACAGGGAGTAGGCGGTGCATTAATGATACCGGGGAGCCTGTCGCTCATATCATCCTCCATTAACGACAAAGAAAAAGGCAAGGCCATTGGTACATGGTCGGCATTTACAACGGTGGTAACTATGGGCGGCCCGGTTTTGGGCGGAGCTTTAGGCGATGCCGGTTTATGGCGATATATCTTCTTTATTAATGTACCCATAGGCATTGCTGCTTTGGTAATGCTTTGGCTGAAAGTAAAAGAAACCCGGGACGAGGGCAGCGACGATTCATTGGATTTCCCGGGAGCAATAACTATAGCGTTGGGCCTGGCTATGCTCACCTTTGGCTTTTTGCGCATACCTGCGGTGGGTTGGAGCAACTGGCAGGTATATACTGCTTTAACAGCAGGTATATTATTGCTTATCGCATTTGTATTTATCGAAATGAAAACCAAACACCCTATGATGCCCTTGCAACTATTTGCCAGTGCCACATTCAGCGGGGCAAATTTGCTTAGCTTTTTTCTGTATGCCGGGTTAGGGGCGGGGATGCTGTTTATGTCGCTCAATTTAGTGCAAGTGCAGGGGTATAGTCAGCTACAATCGGGGCTTACTTTTTTGCCATTTACAGTTATGATGATCTCCATAGCTCGCTTTGCAGGCAGCCTTGCCGACAAATACGGTCCCCGCCTGTTGCTCATTATTGGCCCGGCTACGGCAGGTGCAGGTTTGCTCATCCTGTCATTTGTAAAACAAACCAGTGGCCCATCAGCATACTGGACTACCTTTTTTCCGGGTGTTGTGGTATTTGGGTTGGCATGTCGTTCACTGTTGCGCCGCTAACTACAGCCGTAATGGGTTCGGTAAGCGATCATTTTTCAGGAACCGCATCAGGGGTGAATAATGCTGTTACGCGAATAGCCAATGTGTTCGCCAATGCCATTTTTGGCGCGCTGGCCGTATTGTTTTTTACAGGAGCGTTGCAGCATCAGTTAAAAGATATAAAGCTTGATAACAAAGATAAACAGGCAGTAATGGCACAGGCAACCGATTTGGGTAACGCCAAAGTGCCGGAGCATATTAGCTTAAATAATAAAATATTGGTTGAAAAAAGCTACCATGAAAGTTTTATCAGCGCCTATGCCAATATAATGCGTATATCAGGATTTCTGGGGTTTTTAGGAGCGTTGATGGCTGTTATATTTATTAAAAATAAGGCCATTAAAAAGGAATGATGGTAAATACAGGTATATTAATTAGCTATAAATAACAACGTGACGTTTTTGTAAGCCGGTTTCTGTAATTGCTGTTTAAGGTTTTTGAATATTTGCATTGGGCCTTCGGTAGCAAACATATTAATGATCCAGGCGGGCAGGTCACCTCCCGGGTCGGCATGTAAGGTATATTCAACTTTTATACGGTCGTTTCCTATTGGGGTTATCACCCATTTGCCATTGGAGTCGCTTATTCTTACAATATTATTTTTTACAGGCACCATGTTATTTGCAATAGGGCCATCAATGGTCACTACCTTAGTAACAGGGTCCTGACTGGCTTTTAGGTGGGCTACAAAATCCCTGTCTTCGGCAGGCCAGGGCAGGCAAACTTCTGAATAATAATAAAGTTCAGAAGGTGAAACCTGTTTAATAAGTACGCTTGATTTGGTATGATAAATCCATTCGGTACCGTTTTTAATATCCATTATCACAGCTACTAATTGTGATGGGGTTGCTTCAAATTCACAATCTACTTTAAGTGCTTTTATTTTTGAACCAGGAACCATGCTGGTATATATTTTGATGCCATCATTTTCAGTGCTCAACTTCCAATCAGTTTGTGCTGAGGCAAATAAGGCTTTAAAAACAAGCAGGAATGATATGACTAATACTTTATGCATTTAAATAACACTGACTCTAATCAAAAATTAGTCAAAGGTACAAGTTGATTGTAACAGAATTGTTATTTGAAAGTCAAACAGTAAATTAGTAGAAAATAAGATCATGACAACAAAAGAATCATTTCACCTGAACGGCGAAAACCTGCTTAAAAAAGTGAAGGAACTTATAGCAGAGGGTAATATAAAGAAGATAACTATTTTAAATAAAGAAGGCAGGGAACTGGCATCTTTTCCGCTAACTTATGGCGTAGTGGGTGTTTTATTAATGCCTGTACTGGCCGCAGTAGGCGCTATTGCAGCCCTGATCAGCGAATGCACCATTACTGTTGAAAGGCACGAAGATGTAACAGATGCTGAAAAATAAATAAACGCCTGTTGGTGTAATTAGTATTGCTCCAACAGGCGTTTGTATTACGGTTTTTCAACGGTCACATCCTGTGCTAGGGTTGCGTCATCGGGTGTTTTTGCCAGGTCATTATCCAGCACATATAGCGCATCCGGTTTAGCATTTTCACCTCCGGCAACTTTTATTTTTGATAATAGGCCAAGCGCCAGTGTCTCTTCTTCAGTTTGTTCTTTTACAAACCACTGTAAAAAGTTCCAGGTCGCCCAGTCTTTTTCTTCCATGCTCAGGTTTACAATGTCGTAAATAGAGGTAGTGTTTTCTACTTCGTATTTAAATACTTTTTCAAAGCAATCGTGTACGCTTTTAGGGTCATGGCCCGGAGCTGGTATAGCGGTTACTACCACTTTTGCACCCCGTTTTAAAATATATTCCAAAAATTTCATCATGTGGTTGCGCTCCTCATTGGCATGCCTGAAAAGGAAGTTCGCAATACCGTCATATCCCTTATCGCTCGCCCATGAGGCGTAAGCAAGATATATCTGCGCGTTATGTGCCTCATTGGTCATTTGGGCATTTAATGCAGCTGCAAGTTTTGGTGATAGTCTGTTAGTATCCATAAAAGCATAAACTGAAAATTAGATTAAAGGTTTGTTGTAATAGCTGATTTTAATAACTAAATATGCAGCTTTTATCAAAACATACCTGCTCAAAAGCATGTATTAATAATATCAATATACCAGGCCCATTATTATGAATACGAATTCATCGCTTAAAATTGCTGTATTGGATGACTACCAGCAGGTTGCTTTTAAATTTGCTGATTGGTCGGCCATAACTGAAAAAGCCGAAGTACAGGTTTTTCATGACCACATAGCTGATGAGCAAGCAGTGATTGACCGCTTATTGCCATTTACTGTGATATGCGCCATGCGCGAAAGAACACCACTTAAACGGAATATTCTATCACAATTGCCGAATTTAAAATGCATTGTTTCTACAGGTAAGCGCAATGCTTCTATTGATATAAAGGCAGCTGAAGAGTTGGGTATAGCAGTTAAATTCACTGATTATGTTGAAAGTGGCGCGCCGGAGTTTACCTGGGCATTGCTAATGGCTATGGCCAGGCATATTCCGGTGGAAAGTAATAATTTCCGTTCAGGTGGTTGGCAAACTACTATCGGTACAGATCTGACGGGAAAAACATTAGGAATAGTAGGTCTTGGACGAGTAGGCAGTAAAATGGTCACTTATGCCAAAGCTTTTGATATGAATATAATTGCCTGGAGCCAAAACCTTACCGAAGAAAAGGCTCAAGAAGCAGGAGCGAAGCTGGTAACCAAGGAAACTCTTTTCAAAGAAGCCGACTTTGTCACCACCCACCTGGTATTAAGTGAGCGCACCAAAGGAATTATTGGTAAGGATGAGCTATCACTCATGAAACCAACAGCATATTTTATCAATACTTCACGGGGGCCATTGGTTGATGAAAATGCACTGATTGAAATATTGCAGCAAAAAAAGATTGCCGGAGCTGCGTTAGATGTATATGATACAGAGCCATTACCTGCAGATCATCCTTTCAGGAAGTTGGATAACCTGCTGGCTACCCCGCATGTTGGCTATGTAACAGAAAAAACTTTTAGTGTATTTTATGTAGATACAGTTAAAGCAGTAGAGGAATGGATAGCTGAAAATGCTTGATCCGGTAAATTCTTTAAATTAGCTTCCATTAGTTTGATTCTTTTAAGGTATTTGGCTTAATATGCTCATAGATAGAGCTATTATGAGCTGAATTATTATATTTAGGCTAAATTTTGATTTTGTCAGATAATGGATGATAAAAAAATAGATTTGATGCCTGCTGTAGCTGTGCGCGGTATTGCTACTGGCATGCTGATGATGGCTTTTTTTACCTTTATATGGATAGGTATAGCCTACGGCAGTTTAATTGATACAAACTTTAAATTTGTATTGATCATATTTCCACTATTTGTTATTGCATTTATTATTAATGCTGTTAAGCTGTTTAAAATATCAAAGCATTATCCCGTGCTTACAGATGAAGCCGATATTGCCGAAGGTAAAAAGCTTGGAAAATGGTTCGGTATTATTTTTGGTGCCGAGGGTTTGGGTATTTTTATAGCAGTTAATATAGTAACAAACCTGGGGCATGCAGATCTCACCATCCCGGTGATCGCGCTGATAGTAGGGTTACACTTTTTTCCACTGGCCCGGGTGTTTAAACGCACTATTGATTATTACCTGGCTACAGGGGCAACTATAGTTGCTGTTTTAGGCATTATCTTCACCCTAAATAAAACCATTCCGCAAAATGCAATAACTGCTTTTGTTGGCATTGGCATTGCTATTGCCACAACCGCTTACGGAACTTATATGATGATAAGCGGGTGGAAGACAACTAAACCTGTTATTTTACCAATATGAGTGTTGATGATAAAAAATTACCAGCAAGCCCTTCCGATCATTTGGCGAATGAGCGCACCTTCCTGGCATGGATCAGGACAGGTATTGCAATTATGGGGTTTGGGTTTGTAGTAGTTAAGTTTGCACTATTTATAAAACAGATTTCAATAGTATTGGGTGGCAAGAATAACATATTACCCAGCAAAGGCTATTCCACGCAAATTGGTGTACTTTTAGTGGCAATAGGTGCATTCATAGCCCTGTATTCCTATTTTCGTTATCGCATCACGGAAAAACAACTACTTAACCGGGCATACAAACCCTCCATGCTGCCTGCACTTTTACTTACAGTTGGTATTGTAATAATAGGAGGCCTGTTGGTAATTTATCTTATTCCCGGATTATAATTATTCCGATAAAATTCCGCTGTTAATTATCACTAATTATTGCCGCTTTTTTGCGCTGGATATTTACGCTATGCTTTTTCAGGAAGTTATAGGTAAAGGCAAACCCCATATACTGCGTGCTGCGGCTGCTATTGGTGCCATCAAAAAAGTAATAACCCTGCGTTACTGCTACAGAAACAGTTTCGGATATATTAAAATTAATGCTGTTACATATCTCAGTCATTAACGCTTGTTTAGCATTAAACAGGTATCCACCACCCAGGCATAACCCTTCTGCAAATCTGCCTTTTGAAAAAATGTTTATAGTTGGCCTGAATTCAATGTACCTGGTTGTATCACTCCCTGAACTTAGTGAATTTACACGCCCGGTAGCAAGCCCAATATCAAAAATGCCATAAGTACGGCCAAATTCAACAGCAGGTGAAAATCTTTTTGCAACTCCGCCTCTTGAGTTCACAAATACATCTGCATTAGCCGATATATAAAAATAGCGTGGCTCCTTATTTTCTTTCGAAGTATCAGATTCTATTACCGTGTCTTTCGCAGATTTTTTAGGTCCGGAATTGCCTATGAAGGCCTTAGTAATATTGGGGCCAACATTGGTGCTTTGTGCACAACAACTTATTGCCGTTAACAATATTGCAATGGTAAATAATGTTTTCATAAGTTATAATAGGGGTAGTGAGCGTTTATTAAACTTACAATAACAATATTATTATTCATCTGTTTGTATTTTAAAGATAGATATTAAATTAAAACTTAATAGATAATAGGCTGTTAGAAATGTAAATCAAATTATACACCATGAAAAAGTTAAGTTGTTTATTAATGATCGCTGGAGCTGCGTATGCTTTCCAGGGATGTAACACTGCGCCTAAGGATGCTAAACAAAGTGCCGATAGTATAAATAAAACCAAAGACACTACTACCAATGTAAGCGCAACCGGCGGGATTGCAGTTACCAGTGCTGATGCCAAATTTGCTACCGCTGCTGCCAACGGTGGCTTGGCCGAAGTTGCCTTAGGCAAACTTGCCGCACAAAAAAGCACTAATACTCAAATCAAAGATTTTGGCAACATGATGGTTACCGATCACGGTAAGGCTAATGATGAATTGATGGCAATTGCTAAAGAAAAGAATATTACACTACCAACAATGCCTGATAGCGCGTATATGAAAAAAGCAGATGAGCTTAGTAAAATGAGCGAGCCTGATTTTAACAAAGCTTATGTTAGCGCTATGATAGACGGCCACAAGAAAACACTGACCCTGATGCAGGATGAAGCCAAAAATGGGAGTGACAGCACCCTAAGAGCTTTCGCAGCCCAAACTTCTACCGTTGTTCAAAAGCACCTTGATGCGATCAATAAGATCCATGATAGCATGAAATAAATTTCATAAAAAATACAACCCGGAATGCCGGGTTGTATTTTCTATATCTACATAAAGCTTCCCTATAGCTCAGCTATATCTCCTATTAAGTTTCCTCTTCTGCTTAACGATATCTTCCGGCTAAATTATCTGCCTAATGTCATCGTTTTCTATTAATTGGTATATCGGGAATAACCGATGTATCTTTGTGGTATGGATCAGGTAGAAATTTTCAAAGCACTCTCTAATAAAACAAGACTGGAAATACTTACGTGGCTTAAAACACCCGAAACAAGTTTTCCAGATCAGGCTGTGTGTGGTTTTGAACATGGCGTTTGCGTAGGGCAAATTCAGCTCAAAACAGGCCTTACTCAATCTACCGTGTCAGAATATTTATCCACTTTACAACGTGCGGGCCTTGTCAATTCAACACGTAAAGGGCAATGGACCTATTACAAAAGAAACGAAGAAGCGTTTGCCGCCCTTGGTCAGATCATTCAATCAGAAATTTAAATAAAAATAATCATATATGAGTACCGATAGCTTATTCAGGCCATTTAGCTTGAAATCATTAAATATAAAAAACCGCATTGTAATGGCGCCGATGACGCGTTCATTTTCTCCGGGAGGTGTTCCTACCGCTGATGTTGCAGCCTATTACCGCAAACGTGCAGAAGGCGAAGCTGGATTGATCCTTTCAGAAGGAACAGTTATCGATAGAATTTCTTCATCTAACGATGGTAACATTCCTCATTTTTATGGTGAACAGGCTTTGGCTGGATGGAAAAATGTGATAGATGGTGTACACAATGCCGGTGGAGCTATGGGCCCGCAGATATGGCACATGGGTATTATGGATAATCACCAATCAGGCTGGTTGCCTGCTGAGCCATTTGAAGGGCCATCAGGCTTGAACAGGCCCGGTTTTAACAATGGCAAAACCATGAGCGATAGTGATATTGCCGATACTATAAAAGCTTTTGGCCAGGCCGCTGCTGATGCTAAAAGTTTAGGATTTGATTGTGTGGAGATACATGGCGCACATGGCTATCTAATCGACCAGTTTTTTTGGGAAGGTACTAATGAGCGTACAGATATTTACGGCGGTAAAACTCTGCCCGAACGCAGTCGTTTTGCAATTGAGGTAATAAAAGAAGTACGCAAACGTGTGGGTGATGATTTTGCGATAATTATCCGTTTATCACAATTTAAGCCTGCTGCTTATACCAATAAATTGGCAAAAACACCACAGGAGCTGGAAGCATGGCTAAACCCGATGGCAGATGCCGGTGTGGATATTTTCCATTGCTCACAACGCCGCTTTTGGGAACCGGAGTTTGAAGGTGCTGACCTGAACTTTGCCGGATGGGCCAAAAAAGTTAGTGGTAAGGCAACAATTACCGTAGGCTCAGTAGGTTTAAGCGGCGATTTTTTTGGAGCTTTTGCAGGCGAAAGCTCAGAGCCAAGTTCATTAGAAGAACTAACCAGACGAATGGATAGAGGCGATTTTGACCTGGTGGGCGTAGGCAGGCCGTTATTGGCTGATCCGTTCTGGACCCAAAAAATACGTGAAGGCCGTAATAACGAATTAAAGGGCTTTTCCAAAGAAGCGCTTGGCGAATTGGTAATGGCATAAGCATATTTTTTTGATTTGATTAAGCGGGGCATGGTGGTAACATCAGGCCCCGCTTTTTTAGATTCGGGCCGGGGCTATCTATTTTGGTTAATAAACCGTACCTTTGCAAAATTATTTTCCTGAAAAGCGCTCAAAATTAATTGCTTACTCTTCAACGACGATAATTATAAGGATTAATACAATGAAAAAAATTATTGACTACAGGAAGCTTTTAGGAGTAAACAAAGACGCAGAATTACAGGAATTAAAAACTGTTTACAGAAGCTTAATGAAAGAATGGCATCCTGATAAATTTCAGGAAAGCGCTGAAAGTAAACTGGAAGCTGAAGAAAAAAGCAAAACTATTATTGAAGCCTATCACTTTTTGGTAAGCATTGCTCCCGAAACGCTTAATCAATCAATAGAAGATTATACTACTACAACGGCTAATTCAGGTATCCTTGATTTTGAATATAAATCACAGGTGTTGAAGATCTATTTTTCAGACGATAATGTGTATGAATACTTTGATGTGCCTAAAGAAGTTTACCGCAAACTGATCAACGCCGACTCACCCGGCAGATTCGCCAGAAGGCATATTTTTAATAACTACGTTTACCGCAGCGTTAATAAATTAGCAGCCAGCGCTTAATAGTAGGCATAAACTATTCTGCTGTCCGAAGTCTCTGACTTCGGACTAATAAGCGCGTAGTTTTTAACTACATATACAACTAATTACTTTTTCGCGATCGGATTACCATTGCTATCCGTTTCAATACTTTGCGACTGGAAGCGGAAGAACATAGCTACCCACAGGTTGCTGCTGTTAAAATGAAAAAAGAGGGCACCATCCTGATTAATACCATTGTCTTTTTCTTCGCTGCCCGAATCTCCCTGGTTCATATGTATATCGTGAATCCCAACAGTAGGATCAGGGTTAAAATAAACCTGCGGATCAGCATTAGCCCCGGTTGTATTATCATCCCAGCCTGATCCAAAAGCAAAAACTTCAGCATCGGGATTATTCTCTGCCTTTTGTACCCAGGGGCCAATTTCATCATTCAGATCATCGCCGGGCTTGGTTGCTGTTTTTGGTGCAACAACCTGCATGGTATTAATAGGAAACAGCGTCGGGCTGGTACGCAGGTAGTCAAGACAAATGGCAGTATCTAAATTTGCCTTTGGCGTAAACCCGGTTTTCAATTTTAAAAACTCTGCCGTTAGCGGATGAACAAAATTCTCATTTTTATAATACATCACCATCCGGTCGGTATCTAAAGTAGTATGGCCATCGGGCGAATAACGGAGTTTGGTACCCGCAAGCTCTGAATACACATCAACAGCGATCCGGTAAAGCTGATCAGCTTTAATTTCTATCTGGTAGTGGTCGCCCTCACTTTTAAACGGTAGCGCATTGATCACTGCCCCTCTTAAAACACCATAGTTAACAGGCATGGGTTTGGTTTTTTTATAAACTTAAAGATTAGTAAGGTTTATACAGCTTTTGTATCAAAGAATTAAGCTTGATAATTGTTTCGGTAAGTAGAATACTTTAGTGATCAGTAGTTTTTTGCAAACACGTAAATTTTATTTTATATAATTTGTACACATGTAACGCTTCGTTACATGTGTACAAATAGTTGGTCATGCATTAAGACTAAAAGACAATGATTTTTTTGAGTTGCAAGGGGATACAATTACACAGAATAATATATTTTAATTCTGTGTAGCCTCACATGCTAAATTAATTTCCATTGGATGAGATCCCGCCCAGCAGGTTGCAACTATTGAATTTGGATTTTGTTGGGTTATGAAAAAACGATCATGCGCCCCCGGAAAATTATTCCAGGTGAATCCATCCTTTGCATCTTGGTCCTGGCTTACAAGATTTACGTATGGTTGCCCCGTGAAATGCCAGCCAGCAGGTGCTGAAACAGTCAATGTGTATTTTTTAAAAAGAGAGTTGGCATAACATCCATAATCTGTGGTATGTACACCTGCGCACGGAGAATTATGTAAATTATCTGTTGTAACAGACGGCCCGTAGCATATTTGAGAATCTTGGGTTTTACTGTCAGATTTAAAACTCGGAAAACTTATTATTGTACCACTAATTAATAATACAATTAAAAGGGCAGTTACTTTGTGATTTTTCATGATTATAAGATTTATAAATTATTTAATTAATATTTTGTTTTATAGGTGTTGTTTAGCTGATTGAGATAAAAGGAGGGCTTAATTACCGCAGCTTCTTTAGCCACAGGTACACCAATAACTAGTTGATCCATCGCCATTGTCCTGGCTATGTAACACACAATTTCCGCAACCATTATCAATACAATAGGGGTTATCGGGGTCACTACTATCGCCACCAACCTGGCAACCCCCTGCACCCGCTAAAGCACTATCCGTCTCTACTGCTTCATAAGTGATCTGGTCGTTTACTTTTGTAACCTTAATTTTTGATGCTTTAAATAAATGTTTCATTGTTTTTAGTTTTAAGATTTATAATAATTTTTTTATATAGAATGCCTACTCTGAACGGGTTTATTATTCAAAGTTTGAGGTATATGGATCACAATACCCTCCATTGCCAAATTTTGCAGTTTGTCCTGGCTGTAAATGAATATCTGTAGGCGACATACAAGACCAGCCAAAAGCAAACCGTATGGTTATTTTTATTTTTCTGTTGTTTGAAGTATTAGTGAATTTATAGCCACCTGTCGGATTGGGGACAATTTGAGTTACATCGCATGCATTACCCTGGCAGTTTTTGTCGGCTTTGTGTTTAATGCTACTACCATTTAATGCAAAACATACTATTGGCAGTAATAAAATCGAAATTGTGATTGCTTTTTTCATGATATGTCTAATTTTTAAGGAGTTAATATTGTCTGTATCATAAAATTGTGTTTATATAATACAGGGTTAATTGATAAAACGATGTAAAATTAATGCCGGCTTACAATTTATTACCACGTGAAAACACGGTATAATTACAGTTCTTTCGCTCCCTGGTCCCGGTCTTTTTAACTTCAATTTTGAAAAAATAATCACTCAAATTGCGCCATGAAAAAGAAAATTAGCATTGATGACTTATTCGTCGAAGAATCTAACACAGGGTTTTTATGTACTATTGAATTAGTTAGTAATGATAGCAGTAAAGTAAAATTAACTCCCTGGGTTGATGAGGTGCAGGGTTGCAGCTGTGAATCAGCTATTGTTATCAATAAGGATTTAATTGAAAATGTTATCATAACTGATGACAGTCATACATGCTGTGGAAAAAGGCATAAGATAGTGGAAGCGTTCTTTAAAGACAATGCTTCAATAGCCATTAAAGATGTTCTTCAAATGGCAGTAAAAAGAATTAGTTCGGGTCAATCTCCCCATTTACACGCTGATTCTTCACCATTCAGTCAGTTTCAGCAACCTAATTTTAAAAATCATAATAGAAGGCTTTCTGATCTGCAACCTTGCGGTAGTAATTCATATAATCCGGATACGCAGTGTTGTTGTTATGATCAGCTTTCAGGGCAAACTTTTATTAGTACAAGGCAGTTTTCAGGGCAATCAGATACTTGCTGCTGCGACCCTGGTTCATGCGTTTCTGGCTTTAATAAACCCAAATCTAATTTAAGGAACAGCCCCCTTGATGATTCTTTATGCTGTGGTTATTATGACGTAAATGGATTTCCAACCAGTGATTGGATGAGTTATAGTAATTGTAGGGCCGCTAATGGTTGGGCTTTAGCCAATTCTGTTTGTGGACATTAATTTCATTAACCAGCCTATTCTGTAGTTCCTATATGTTAAACAACAAAACCCTGTTATTGGCAGGGTTTTGTTGTTTAATGGGGGCAGCAGAGTCGAATCCTGTGGTATAAAGCAAGCTTTGTATATGCTTATCAGTATTCAATTGTACTTACCCGAATGAATGCTATAAAACACATTGTAATTTATTGAAAGACTGCCGTTTGCTGCGTAAAAACACTAATAAAAATTGAGTAGTAATACGCATGTTTTAACGTGAAAACCATGCAATACTTAGCCAGGCACTCATCTAGCTTTATTGAAAATTATTAGCATCAGATAATGGTGCTGATTACTTGAATTTTTCAATGGTTTTAAATACTAAACATTATTCAAATGCCGCCAATACTGGGGCATTAGCCAAAAAAAATTAAATCTAGTATCATGAAGAAGAAAGCAACACCCGAAGAAATTAAAGCCTTTATACTAAAGGCTCCGGAAAAAGACTGGAACAATGCTGTTAACAATGAGCAGCAGGTAATTACCTACAATGTTCATTATGCGGTTACTAAAGGGCAGGAAGGCAGAATTGCAAATATACTTGCCAAAACGCCAATAATAAGTTTTAGCAGAACCACACAAAGCGAATTGTTTGTTGCCCATTCAGGAACAAACACCCGTATTGAAGTTATTGGTAAATCCATCTATGGTACCGATATCGCAACAATAACGGAAAAGGGCGGTGGGTTCTTGTTCCTTGATAAAGGTTCGAAAACATACGCCTATATATCTAAGGAACAAAAGGTAAAGCAATACATTAAAGAACGGTTTAAAGCAAAAACAATAGTCAATGCCGAAAAAAGGGAGGCAGTTATAGAAATTGAAAGCCCATATAAACTGAAATATGTTTTGCAGTTGGACAGTAATGAAAAATTAATCGCCTTTAATAAGGATGTTGTGGCTGCCCTTATCGGCTGCCCTGGTATATTTGCTATCGCCGGGGTAGACCTTGATCCGATTATAAGAGCGGGGATGCCTGTAAAAGGCGAGACATTTATGTTGTCGAATGCAGGAGCCTGGGAAAGCATGTCGTCTTTTGCAGTGTCAGAAGTATCGGTTACAGCGGGCCGAAGCGAATTGTTTGACATTCCGAAAGAATATAAAGACCTGCGCGAGATCTATCGCCAACAAAAACCCGGAAAGGGCACTAAGGTAACCTTACCGCCAATTGTGATAGGTGATATACGTAACTCGGCAACTTCGCCGGATACTTCGTCTGATACATCGGCAACCGGTACATCTACTGAAGCAATTACATTCCTTGATGATTCAGTAAGCCGGATACCTGACTGCTTTCCCGAAACCTACGGGGCCAAAATCTCCAACCTGGTTGATGAAAAGCTTTTGGACGATGTTAAATTCCTGGTAAATACGGTTACCAAACGCCTCAGTAGTTTTTCAGGCAATAACGGCACAATTAAAATGGATTGGCTGAACCAGATCGAAACTGAAAACAATACCCTTGAAGCCGGCCCGAACGGTACCTCAACACCCGGAACCGGGCTTTTTCCTTTATTGCATAACGATTCAAGCACCGGTATTTTAGATATGCTGGCCATAAAAAGCATTGGCGGTTTGCTGGCCGGTGGCAATAACCTGAGTGATATAGGCTTATCTGCCAGTTTGCAAACTACTGTTAATAATGTTCTGGCAAATGGAAGTATCAGCGCTCAAAACCGGTTCAGTAGCTTGTCGGCGGCTAATCAGGCATCGATTGTTAAGGACTACGTGTTCAATAAGATCGGTACAGTTTCGATAGCATACCCTACAAGCAGCGGCGTACAGAGTTTTGTTGATGGCCTTTTGGATGTTGAAGTAGAGAATATCGCTTTCAACATAATGATAAATGATACCCCCATCATCAGTACTTTGGATTTTAACAATAGTGGCATCAACCTTATCATTAATCTGCCCGATGCCTCGGGCTCGGCATCCCTTAATGTATGGGTTACCTCCGGATATTGGGGGGCAGTAGCGGCAACTGGCTTTGCTTGTTTCTTTGGCGTTGGTTGCGAGTTTTTGGCGCTATTGGTTGCAGTGGGTCTCCTGGTCGATTCAACTTCGGGGCCGGCTACTATCGACCTGAAAAATCTGTCTATTGATGCTGAGATAGGATTAGTTGCAAATGCCGCCCAGGTTTTGCAACCGCAGATCACTATGCTACACCTAAATGCAACTGTAAATACTTCGTGGACACCCAGCGTTTCACTTGGCCTAAATAATTTAATAGATGATATTGTAACGGTGGTTGCCAACCATACCAGCATTATTTTAAATGCGGCACAATCTGCTATCAAAAGCAAATTGAACAGTTATATAGATAATGACCTTGGAATAACCTACCCGCCAAAGTTTGGCCCGGTAAATTTGACAGGGATAAGCAATACTGTGGATTTTATGGCAAATGATTTCGGCTATGTTGAGCAAAATCTTGATGCGGGTTTTCTGGGGACGATCGATCCTTATATAACACAAATTGATTCAGTTCTTGAACCCAATATTCTCACCTTGCGTGATCAGTTTAAACTCGACTTTCAAGACCCAGAAGCAGCAATGACAGGTGTATCGGGTTCTATATTGGGTTGGGCCGGGCTTGATTTTACCTCCATCGCCCGCTATTATCTGGGAACTGTTCTATCACAAAACTTTATTAACTATTATGTATACTCATTGTGGAGAAACGGCGACTTCAATTTTAATTTTTCGGCTACACAAACGCATGAGATATATAATGTAGTACATGCTGCATTTCCACAGTTGGGTATTCCGCAATTTAATAATTCGATGATGTCGCATTTGTGGCCATCTGTTCCGCCGAGGACGGTATTTACACCATGGCCGGCGTCTACCGGCGAATATTACGCCACAACGTTTTTTGACGATGTAAGGCTATGTTTTGAAGCGACTAAGGAAATTGTGATAGAGTTTTCTTTTTCGGCTCAAACCTATAGCGAGATCGGTTTTGGTGGCCTTAACTCCACAACAGGGAAGCTTGATCTGCTTAAAATTGCTGACAGAGCCTTTGATATTTATTTCGACCTCACAAATTTGGGGATAAAAGTGATCAATGTCGAAGTTCAGCATTTTGTGGTGCCTGGCATGCAACCTACTATCAATTTTGATTATACGCCGCTTAACCACTTGCAGGGGCTATTCGCGGAGGTATTAAAATGGGCGTTGGTAAGCCGCGATAACGGTTGCATTCCGCACGGAACAGGCGATCCGGTATATTTACAGCGCTATGCAATTGGCTCTAACAGCTCGTGGGGTGCCAACAATAGCGGAAACCCTTTAGCCGCGGTATTTCAATTGTTGCCGTATAAAGGTAATTTATATGTTAGCCAGGGTTTAAGCGGCCTGGTAACCGGCGTATTACAAGGCACAGACGACCTGGACATAGATACCATGACAGCAGTCACTGCATCTTTGATAACGGATTTTGTTTAAATAAGCCCGTTTATGAGAGTATGCACCTGTAGAATTATTAAATCAAAAGGTCCCCGGTTAAGTCCGGGGGCCTTTTGATTTAGCATGCCGGGGGACAATTGAACCCTTGATGCCAGACTTAGATGTTGATCAGTTTCGTTAAATTAAAAATTAGCTTGATTTTAATTGTGTTTTGTAGAATTATTAATTCACAACATAATTACCTATCCGCCACACCCGAAATTAAGCCGGAAATTGCACATATAAACGTTTTATACGCCAAAAGTAAATGGTATAGTCTTCTAACGTTCCCTTATCCAATAAATTAACCGTATCTTGCCAACTTAATTAACAAATACACAATGGCAACAGGAACAGTTAAATTTTTTAATGAATCAAAAGGCTTCGGCTTTATTACACCCACTAATGGCGGCAAGGAAATATTCGTTCACGTTACAGGTCTGATCGATACTATCCGTGAAAACGATGAAGTTACTTTCGATGTAGAAGAAGGCAAAAAAGGCCCGGGCGCAGTTAATGTTAAAATAGCATAAACTGGTTTGGCAAAATCTACAGCAACATTCAGTAAAAATGAAAAAGAAAAGGCCCGCTTAAAAAAAGCGAAAGATAAAAAGGAAAAGGCCGAAGAGCGGAAAGCGAATGCCGGGAAAGGTAAGAGCCTGGAAGATATGATGGCCTATATTGATGAATATGGCAACATTACATCAACGCCGCCTGATCCCTCAAGAAAATTAAAGGTCAACGCTGAAGATATTCAGATTGGTGTGGCCAAGCAGGAAGATGTGCCGCATGATACCGTCAGGAATGGCGTAGTTAGTTTTTTCAATGAATCTAAAGGGTATGGTTTTATTAAGGACCTACAGACACAGGAAAGTATTTTTGTGCATATTAATGCCTTAACCGAACCATTAAAGGAAAATAATATGGTCACTTTTGAAACCGAACAAGGTCAGAAAGGGCTGTCGGCAATTAAAGTAAAAAAGAAATAACTATGATTGCAAAAACAACTGCATCGGCAATTCAAAAGGAAAACTTCCAGATTAAATTTGCGGAAATTGTAAAAAACAACAGTCGTCTTAAAGATCAGTATAGTATACAGTTTTTTGAAACGGCTCAAAAAAGTAATTACGGTTTTACAGGTCGTGACGGGAAATCACTTAATATACTATCGAGCCTTACTTTAGAGGAAGCCGAAAAGTATAAGCAATTGAAAAGTTCCTGGCAAAATTGATACGGTATTTTATCGTTAGATTAAAACCAAATTGCCCTATATCGCAAAATGACCCAATTTTCTACAGCTTAAAATATAAAGAGGATATTTAAGAAATTAAATATCCTCTTTATATTTTAAGCACCTGTAAAAATATGACCAGCCCGGAAACGAAGCGGCATAAGCTGTTAATAAGCGGACGCTGAATAATTGTTTTGAACCCGACAGGTTGCACATTTACTATATTACAATGTGATTATTTCTGTTTGAAATAGTTACCGTTTTCCAAATCGGCAAGCAGGGTAGTATGCGTTGGATGCCAGTTAAGGCGTTCCTGCGTTATTTTGCTTGATGCCGGGCAGTCCAGCCCTGCAAAACTGGTAAACCATCCAAAATGACCAACCGCTTCTTCAGGTGATTTGGATACAACCGGGATATTCAGGTGTTTGCCGATGGCCTCAGCAATAGCTTTAAAAGCGATCCCCTCTTCGGCAACCGCGTGAAACCTGGCTCCTGTAGTAGCGTTCTCCAATACAAGCCTGTACAGATGGGCCGCATCAAGCCTGTGCACAGCGTTCCATCGGTTAAGTCCATCGCGGATATATGCAGAAACGCCCTTTTCTCGTGCGATATTAATTAGCATGGGGACAAATCCTTTATCGCCGTCGCCATGAACCGATGGTGAAAGACGCAACATTGATGTGCGCACACCAAGCAAGGCAACAGCTTCTGCTGTTTGTTCCGAAACACGCGGATGAGGAATGGAGCCGGGCGTAGGAATAATATCTTCGGTTGCCAGTTTGCCCGGGCTAACGAGCGCGGTACCGGACGTAACAATAAAAGGGCGGTCGGAGCCTGCCAGCGCGGAGCCGATAGCCTCAATAGCGAGCCTGTCAACCTCACATACTTCTTTGAATCTTGCAAAGTTGTGAATAAAACCGGTGTGAATTACGCCATCCGATTCTTTTGCTCCGCTCCGTAAGCTGTCCAGATCCTCCAGATCACCCCTATGTACCTCAGCACCTGCAGCTATCAGCGCACTGGCCGACGAATCCGAACGTGCAAGACCCAATACCTGGTGGCCGGAACCTATTAGTTCCTGCACAATGGCAGACCCTATGAAGCCTGTGGCCCCTGTAACAAATACACGCATATTTTGAGTTTTAGATTTAAAATTTGTTTTTTAATGCAGACAAACGAATTTTCTAACCTATTAATATAATTTCCATATTTGGATCATCTGATACAATCTTTCGATTAAAACACAAAGACAGTTACAAACTGTCTATATCATAGATTTCAGATATAATCTGAAATCTATGATATATAATAAAAAACTGGCTTCAGTTTATAACTGTCTATTTTACTTTCATCGTATTATTGTCCCTGTTTATATCAGGTAGCGCATTGTCCGGGTCAACGGTAACGCTTTCAACTTCTGTGGTGGTAGGGATGGTAATAGTTACAGCTTTGTCATGCAGCCAGGTTTCAACAGGTAGCTTAATACGCTGCTTGCTGCCATCTTTTAGTTTAACTTCAAGGGTAAATGGCATAGCCATTTCTTCTTTATTAGCAATAGTTACCTGTATGCCATTTTTAGGATCTTTGTTCACATATTTTGCATCAATCAAAGCAATATCAAGCTTGTAGTTATTATAAAACCAGCCTTTCCAAAACCAGGTAAGGTCTTCGCCGGCTCCGTTATCCATCGACTTAAAGAAATCATCGGGCTGCGGATGTTTATAAGCCCATTTATGCGTATAGTTTTTGAAGGCATAATCAAACCGGTCTTTACCCAATATTTGTTCGCGCAGCAACACCAAACCAAAGGCTGTTTTATAATAAGTTATGCTATGGCGATATTTTTCGGGCACGGCATCGGCGGCTGTCATAATGGTTACCGCCTCTGGGTCGCTAATAGTTGGGATGATCTCATCAGCAGGGTTACCACCACCGGGGGCATACTCGCCATCGCGTTTAGGTGCATATTCGCCTTTGTTGAATACATCTGATGCATAAATATCAATAAAAGTATTTAATCCTTCATCCATCCAACCATAACGACGCTCATCTGAGCCTACTATCATCGGGAACCAGTTATGGCCAATTTCATGCGCGATCAACGCAAACAGCTCTTTGCCTTTTGCTAAAGGATAATCAAATGTTATGCCCGGATACTCCATACCACCAGCGGCTCCGGCCTCATTTATGGCAACAGGGTAGGGATAAACGAACCATTTATTAGAGAAATACTCAACCGAACCTTTTAAATACTCTGTTGCCCTGCCCCAACTGTCGTTACCCATACTTTCCATTGGATAAACCGACATGGCCAGCGATTTTTTACCGCCGGGTAAATTCATGCGTGCGGCATCCCATATATATGCCTTTGACGCGCCAAATGCTACATCTCGGGTATTAAACATTTTAAAGTGCCAGGTTAAAGTACCTGTATGAACCGGGCGTGATGATGGGTCGTTAACCTCGCTTAATGGCCTTATCATTACCGTTTTGTCGCTATTACGGGCTGCTGCAAGCCTGCTTATTTCTTTGGCAGTCAATACTTCGGCAGGATTCATTAACTCTCCTGATCCGGCTACGATCATGTCCCAGGGTACAGTTATTTGATAATCAAAGTCGCCATATTCCAGGTAAAACTCGCCGCTTCCTAAAAATGGCAGTGTATCCCAGCCATGTGAATCATCATAAACACACATGCGCGGGAACCATTGTGCTATTTCATACATACGCCCGTTTTTGCTGTCGCTATAATCGGTACGGCCGCCAAATGCATCACTTGGGATGGTATAATGATATTTAAAAAGGATGGTGATCTTACCACCGTTTGGCGCAACTGAAACCGGAAGGCGTATCTGCATGCGAGTATCGGTAACTATGTAATCAGCTTTAAATGTTTTACCGTTTTGCATTACCTCTACCGATTCAAACTGGTAACCATCAGTATGCTGATTGGCTTTTGGGGCAAATGGAGTAAAAAAGTTGGAACGTGCGTCTTTTTTATAAGTGTTCTGATCCAGCTGCAGCCATAAGTATTGCAGTGCATCAGGACTGTTATTGGTGTAGTTTAAATTTTCAGTAGCGGTAAGAGTTTTGGTAACAGTATCGATGCCGGCTTTGATCTGGTAATCTACACGGTTTTGCCAGTATTTTGCGCCCGGTTCACCGTTGGCTGAGTGAAACTCATTGCCTTTATCGGTATAAAAATTGGGGAAGAAGAGTATCGCCGGATCGTAATTTGAAGCGATGGTATCGTTTGGATTGCCGGCATTATGCCTGCGTTGCGCCTGGGTTGAAATAGTTAAAAACAGGACAAGTCCCAGGCCGGTAAGTTTTAATTTCATGAGATCAGTTAATGGCACCAATATACAAATGATGCGCATAAATTAAACCCGAATTATTAAAAGGATTTAAATTAACTGAGCGCCTCTGCCAACACGCCTTCTTTTAATGAATAGGTTGACATTATTACAGCTTCAATATTCAGTTTTTTCATCACAAAGCGGGTAATTAATGATGCTACAACAATCATATCTACACGTATGGGGATGATGCCTTTGGTATTCTCGCGATCAAAATGTGTGGATTCGATGAGCCAGTCGGTAATATTTAAGAATTCGGTTATATCAAACTTGTATTCCCTGTTTTTTTTCAGGTCGAACTCATTGCCGTTTTTTAGTTCGATGACTTCGGCAAAGGTTTCAAATGCACCCGATGAGCCAATTATTGTTTCGATCTGCATATTTGCCGTGGCTTCAAAAAGCGGACTTAATATTTGTTCAATATAATTATCTAATTCTTGTACGGATGATGCCGGGATAGGGTCAATCCGGTGGAATTTATCCATTAACCTTGCCGCGCCTATTTCAAAACTTTGTTTCCATAAAATGCGCTCATTGTTGCCAATTATAAATTCAACACTGCCGCCGCCAATGTCAAGTATGAGTGCATTTTGTTTGGTTAGGCATTTCCCGGTGTTAACGCCATCATAAATATATTTGGCTTCCTGTTCGCCGGTTATGGTCTCAATTATTATCCCGGTTTTGGTTTTCACTTCATCAATAAAATCCTTACCGTTTGTGGTGGTGCGCAATGCCGATGTAGCTATCGCCTTAATATAACCTACCTTATATTCTATAATATAATTACTGAATTGCAGCATGGCATCAATGCCACGCTTATAGGCTGTGGGTTGTATAATGCCATTATTAATACCGCCCTCTCCTAAGCGTACAGGTATGGTTATACGAAAAACTTCCTGCGGGTTATCTGCTTTGCCATGGGCAATTAATAAATGAAAAGTATTGGTACCGAGGTCCATTACTGCTACTGTGCCCCGTTTTGTAGCAACGGGAGTTTTATTATTACCCATATTAGCCTAAACTCAATAATATGAAAAATGTTTAATTTCGTAATTCTCTGATTTTTAATTCTACTGCGTTATTGATTGTACTTTGAACAGCAGATTATTAAGCTATTTAATAAAATTATTTATTTATTGATGGTGACATTGAGGGTTTTAAAAAGTTATTTAAATAATTTTTCATCTTTTTACCATATGGCTTTTCTATATAGTTAGTTATAAAAAAAGCCATTAAAATAACTAACGGTGTTGCTATAAAAATTGTAGTAACCCAAAAATTAAGATGAAAACGGGTAACAAGGTATCCGATTAATCCGCGGAATATAAATGAATGAATTAGGTATAAGGCGAAAGAAATATTGCCTAAAAATATAGTTGGCCTGGATACAATAAATTTTAATTTTTCATTAATAAAAAGGGTGAACAGTATAGTATATATGATTAAAGCAAAAAGATATTGAACTAATATTATATGGGCAGGATCTGAACCAGTAGATTTGAAAATTATTATTTGAGTAGCTATGCAAAATAATATAACACAATAACCATAAAGTTTACTTTGAAGATGATGGGTAATTTTATAAAAGGTTATGCCAGCAAAAAAAAGTGCAAAATGGTTTAATAACGGAAAATATATAGTAAAATTGGTCACAGATTTGTTTACAACCAATAGATAATTTAATATTATTATAATATTAATGGCACATCCAATTTCTGTTATGCGTTTTAATAATTTCAATTGAAATAACAATAATATAAAAAGATAAAAAAGCATTTCAATAATCATTGTCCAATAAGGTGAATCCAGGTTGGGTACTTTTAAATAATATTGAAACATAGTCATGTTCGCTAAATATTCTTTAAATCCTGGAATATTTACATGGGTAAAATGAAAATTAGCTTTCACTAAAAATAACATTACTAAATATGTAATTGTAACACAAGTCCAATAAGTAGGATATAATCTTGAAATTCTATTTATAATAAACTCTTTACCTGAAGAAACTTTATTGATGCTCATAAAAATCACAAAGCCGCTGATCATAAAAAACAAATCGACAGCAGTTACTCCAAGATTGAAAAAATGAAGGTTAGTTTTTCCTTCAGTAAAATGAAAAAACATCACAAACAACGCTGCAAATCCTCTTAATGCATCCAGCTCAAAAAATCTTTTATCTTCCATTATTTTCAACTAGCAAAATACATAAATAATTATTGTTGTTGATGAATGCTAAAGGAATACTGAATATAAAGATAATTATAGATCAGGAAGTGACTGAAACAAAAAAGCTCAAAACCATAACAGTTCTGAGCTTAAATATATTTAAGCTTTCAGCTTTTTATCATTTAGCTTAATAATTATATCTTTATAAGATGAACCTTAAGCTTGAATTTGAATATAGCAAAGCGGATATATTTAAAGATGTTAATGCTTTAAAAAAGCAAGTGGATGCAATGCGACCTTTGCCAAATGATGTAGAAGGTAGGGTTATGCAAAAATTAAGGTTGGATTGGAATTATCACTCCAACGCTATTGAGGGTAATCGCCTTAATTACGGTGAAACGGTTGCTTTTTTAATGGAGGGCATCACAGCTAAGGGTAAACCGTTAAAGGATCATTTGGATATTCGTGGGCACAATGAAGCTATTAATTTTCTATTAGAAATAGTTAAAGATACCCGGCCAATATCAGAAGCTGATATTCGCGCATTACATCAAATGATTTTAGTTGAACCCTATGATTCTCCTGCAAAAACAGCTGAGGGCTTACCAACAACAAAGCGTATAACATTAGGGGAATATAAAACGTCAGCTAATCATGTAAAAACAGCTACCGGCGAAATTCATTACTACGCAACTCCTGAAGAAACTCCTGCTAAGATGAAGGAATTAATGGAATGGTACGAAGAAGTTGAGCGATATGATATTCACCCAATAATAATAGCCGCTTTTTTTCATCATAAATTTGTTGAAATACACCCCTTTGATGATGGTAATGGACGACTTTCAAGAATATTAATGAATTTAATCTTAATGCATAATGGCTATCCGCCAGTTGTAGTTAAAATGGATGATCGTAGAAATTATTATTCTTTATTAAGTAGAGCAGATGTAGGGGATAGCTGGCCTTTTGTGGAATACGTTGCAGAATTAGCGCAGAATTCATTGCGCCTTTATTTAAAGGCAGCAAATGGGGATGATATTAATGAGGATGAGGATATTGATAAGGAGATTGCCTTATTCCAAATTGAATTGGAAAATAAGGTTGCGGTGAAAAGAAAACGTTCATTAAATCAAGTTAAACATATCTTATTGGAGTCTATAATTCCCTTGATTCAAAAATTGTATCAAAAAATCAGTGAGTTTGATAACTATTTTTTTGATACAAATAAAACACTAAGTATTTTTTACTCAGATGATGTCAGCGAAATAATTAACGTTTCGGAGTACGGTTTTACGCCCTTAATTGATTTAGTTAAAAATTCAACTAAAAATTTTAAATCTTTTAATATGAACGTTGAATATCGACGGTTTCGTGAGGTTAACAATAACTTTAATATTACGATTACCTTGGATTTCAATTTTGAAGATTTCGAATATAATATAAGAAATTATAAAGAGGCTATATTGTTTAAGCGATATGACGAAGTTTTAAATAAAGCAGAAATTAATAATATTATAATGACTACTATAAGAGATATTCAAGAATTAATGAAATACAATTTTAACTAAAAAGCCCAAAACCATAAAAGTTTTGGGCTTAAATATATTCTTCGGACTTTCTGTCTTTTCAGACTTCCGGACTAATATTTATTCAAAATATTCCTTCATCCGTTCGAAAAAGCTTTTTTCGTTTTTGCCGGGATTAGGTTTGAAGTTGGGCGATGACTGCAATTTTTCGAGTAGGTCGCGCTCATCTTTGCTCAATGCCTTTGGGGTCCATATGTTGATATGTACCAACTGATCACCGCGGTGATAAGAGTTTACTTCAGGAACGCCTTTGCCCTTTAAGCGCAATATTTTACCGCCTTGTGTGCCGGGTTCAATTTTTATTTTGGCCTTGCCATCAATAGTAGGTACTTCAACACTGGTGCCTAAAGCGGCATCAACAAAGTTGATGTACAGATCATAAATAATATTATTGCCATCACGTTTCAGTGTTTCGTGAGGGATCTCTTCGATCAAAATGATCAGATCTCCCGGAACGCCGCCGCGTGGGGCCGCGTTACCTTTGCCGCTCATGCTTAACTGCATGCCTTCGCTTACGCCGGCAGGTATGTTTATAGTAATAGTTTCTTCGCCACGAACTAAGCCATCACCATGACAAACTGTACATTTTGAGGTGATCACCGAGCCTTCGCCATTACAGGTAGGGCAGGTGCTGGTAGTTTGCATCTGGCCCAAAATAGTATTGGTTACCCGGCGTACTGCACCCTGGCCACCGCAAGTTTTACAAGTTTGAATAGATGATTTATCCTTAGCGCCTGAACCATCGCACGTTTTACAAACTATTTGCTTGTTTACTTTTATTTTCTTTTCGGCACCGTTGGCAATTTCTTCAACAGTGAGCCTTACTTTAATACGTAAGTTGCTGCCGCGCGCTACACGACGGCCACCGCCGCCCTGTCTGCCGCCACCGCCAAAAAAGCCATCGAACGGACTGCCGCCACCACCAAAAATATCCCCAAACTGGCTGAATATGTCTTCCATATTCATGCCTGCACCGCCATAGCCGCCACCGCCATTAGGTGATGATGCATTGGCCGCGTGCCCAAACTGGTTATAACGCTGGCGTTTTTCGGGATTACTTAATACTTCGTAGGCTTCAGCAGCTTCTTTAAATTTCTCTTCAGCTTCTTTATCACCCTCATTTTTATCGGGGTGATATTTAATAGCCATTTTACGATATGCTTTTTTTATTTCATCAGCATCAGCGCCTTTAGCAACACCAAGTATATCGTAATAATCTCTTTTAGCCATGTCTTTTTATATCGGATTTCGAAATTTCAATTTCGAATTTATTTAATCAACTTATATTATATTATTGGGGAACCGAATGCCAATCAACGGTTATAAATCCGAAATTGAACATCCGAAATTCGAAATCAATTAGCTTCCTACTATCACCTTCGCAAAACGTACTACTTTATCGCCAAGGTAGTAGCCTTTTTCCATTTCATCTATCACTTTGCCTTTCAGGTCATCAGTTGGAGCGGGTACATTGGTGATCGCTTCGTGCAAATCCGGATCAAAGGTTTCACCTAAAGCATCCATTGGTTTTAAACCTTTATTGGTAAGGGTGTTGCTTAGTTTATTGTATATTAATTCAACACCTGTTTTAACAGCGGCAACATCGGTAGCATTGTCCATTGAGCGTATAGCACGTTCAAAATCATCCAATACAGGTAATAATGCTACAATTACGTCTTTTCCTTCAGTTTTCCTTGCTTCATCACGTTCTTTAACTGTACGCCTTCTGAAATTGTCAAATTCAGCAAACAAACGCAGGTATTTATCATTGGCCGCAACCAGTTCTTCTTTTAATTTATCTTCGGCAGAAGGGCCATTTTGAGCAGTTTCAGTTTCACTGCCCTGTATATTTTCATCCATAAATTCGGGTGAATTATTTGCATCCATATTTTCTATCTTTTTCTTCTTAAGCATAGTAAGTTATAAGTAAATAGTGCAAAACAAGTATCCTGCCATTTGTGTAAAAGCGACAGCGTGTCAGTATTTATTTAATAAGTATGTTGAGTTTGCAGTTTGCAATGCGCAGTTGGCAGTTTTGGTAGGCAGTGAGCAGTGCGCGGTTGGCAGTTTGCAGTTAACTCATTAGCAAAGCTAACTGCCCACTGAAAACTGCTAACTTAAAATCAAGCTATCTGCACATCTTCCAACACTTTGCCATTCTCACATTTAATAATGCGCGATGGGAATGTGCGGATAATATGGTAATCATGTGTAGCAATAATTACCGCGGTGCCCAATTGCTGGCCAATTTGTTTAAGCAGCAGCACAATTTCTTCAGAAGTATCAGGGTCAAGGTTACCTGTAGGCTCATCAGCAAGTATGATCTCCGGGTCATTAAGCAGGGCGCGTGCAATTACTACACGCTGCTGCTCACCGCCCGAAAGCTCATGAGGCATTTTTTTAAGTTTAGAACGAAGTCCAACTTTCTCTAAAACGTCAAGGGTGCGATCGGCAATTAGTTTTTTGTCGGTCCAGCCGGTGGCACGCATTACAAATTGCAGATTTTGCTCAACCGAACGATCTGTCAATAATTGAAAATCCTGGAAAACTATACCCAACTTACGGCGCAGGAAAGGAACATCTTTACTGGCTAATTTAGTAAGCTCATAACCACATGCATAACCGCTGCCGGTTGTAATATTCAGATCGCCATAAATAACCTTTAGTAAACTGCTTTTACCTGATCCGGTTTGGCCAATGAGCCATACGAAATCATTTTTGTCGATATGGAGGTTAACGTTTGATAAAACCAGGTGCTTTTGTTGAAAAATATCAACGTTGTTTAGCTTTATAATAGAGTTTTCAATCATCTTACAGGTCTAGCTTTAATATTTGCCCAAAAGGCAGTTCTTTCACAATATTCATTATATAGTCGGCTTTATCGCCAAGTCCGGCTTTGTCCAGCGATTTTTCGGGCCTGTCAACCCTAAAGTATGCCAGCAGCGTAAACTTATCGTCTCTTAACTGTACGTAATCTGGTATTTTGGCTACACCTTTAACTTTAATTATATACATTTTTTAAGTTGTAAGTTGAAGGTTAAAAGTTGAAAGTTTGATGTGTTATAAAGATACTTTCAACTTTAAACCTTTTACTTTTAACTTTTAAATTCCTCCAAAGGTATTGTTATTTTAAAGATTTGACAAAAAATCCATCGTATCAATCCCATCTGCATAATCCCATAACTTGGGCTGCTGGCTTTCTGAAAAAGGTACTACCTGATTGTCTATATGCAATGGTACGCCGCTAATTACACATTGTATTTTTTCAGTTTCGTTACTGATCATTTTTTCTGCGGATTGGATGTCGGCATAATTATCATAAAATAAAACTGCCAGCGGCGAAGTAAGCCTTTCATCCTTTTTTAGCAGCAAAAAGCCATTATCAAAATGGTCATCACGGTTTACAAGGTATATCGACTTATTATAATCGTAATTATTATTGTATTTATGGTGATGAATGATCTCCTCATAGTTTTGTATCGATTCAAAAAAGAAATTGAAGTTATATCCTTCCGGAACTAATAATTTAGAAACATTACGGCATCCAAGGCCATAATAATCAAAAATGTCATGCCCAAGCGCATTCAATTCTTCTGCTGTTTCATTACCTGTTAACACGGCTATACTGTTGCGGTTTTTACGGATAATATTAGGCACTTTACCAAAATAATATTCAAAATAACGCGAGGTATTATTGCTGCCGGTAGCTATAACTGCATCAAAGTTTTCCAGTCTTTCAATAAAAGTGAATTTATCGGCAAAACCATTATCCAACTCAACTAACAGATGTAAAACATACTTGATGAGGCGGTTATCCTGTGATGATGACTTAATTAACGCATGGTTACCGGTTATCAATACGCATAAAACATCATGAAAACCGACCAGCGGAATATTACCCGCTAATATTAACCCTACGTTTTTAGAATGGGCATTTTCCAGGTTATATTTGTTGAGCCATGTAGTAAGATCGGCCCTATTCAGCATTTTGCCTATAGCCTCTACTGCATTTTTAGCATTTGGGGGTGTAAACCACGCGTTATAATGCAATTCGTTGTTTATGAGTTCATTTAATTGCTCATCCGGATTAATTAGCTGGTCGCCTAAGGCAGTTAATGTATTAAGTAATGCAGCAGCGTTGTATTTTGACATATAAATGGTATGTATTTAAACCCTTGAAGTGTTTTTTTGTTATATTTGCGTTCCTGTTTAATTACAGGACAAAGTTAATTGAGAATATAAGATATTTTAGAAAATATGGCGATTATAATCACCGATGAATGCATTAACTGCGGAGCCTGCGAACCAGAGTGCCCAAACAATGCTATTTATGATGCAGGAGCGGCCTGGCGTTTTTCGGATGGCACAGGTTTAAAGGGTGTTATTGATTTTGGCGATGGTGTTACATTGAATGCAGAGGAAGCACAAGCTGCCCTGTCAGACGATATATATTATATTGTACCTGATAAATGTACCGAATGTGTTGGATTTCATGACGAGCCACAATGTGCAGCGGTTTGCCCTGTAGATTGTTGTGTTGATGACGAAAACGTACGTGAAACAGAAGAAGAACTGTTATCGAAAAAAGAATGGCTTCATATGAATGAATAATATCATTTATTACTAATATATAAAAAAGGAAAGCCTCATGCTTTCCTTTTTTTATATATTGTATTTTTTTTGCGCCAACTTTTAAAGTATTATTTCGTACAAGTGGAATATTTTATATGGAGTACGGTATTTGTAATTTAGCGGTAATACCCATGAGATCTGCACCAAATGAGCAGAGCGAAATGGTTTCTCAGGTTTTATTTGGTGAAACATTTGAAATTATTGAGTGGGGTGAAAAGTGGGTAAACATTATTACAACTACAGATGATTATACCGGCTGGATAGGCCGCCTGCAATTTACAATGCTCGGCCATCTGGCTTGGCAGCAACTTAAAAGAGAGCCAGCACCCTTAACCTATGGCGCTATAACACAAGCCTGGAAAATAGCCGATAATAGCATACTTTATTTACCTATAGGCAGTTCACTAGCTTTTTTTGAGGGTAGCAGTTGCAAAATTAATAATGAAAGATTTGAAATAATTGGGCCCAAAGGCGATATTGAAACCTTTGCCAGTACAGCCATGTATTTTTTAAATGCCCCTTATTTGTGGGGTGGCCGTACCCATTTTGGTATTGATTGCTCTGGTTTTACACAAGCTGTTTTTAAATTGCATGGAATAAGTTTAAGACGGGATGCAAGTTTACAGGCACAACAAGGTATTGAAATTGAACACATAAAGACGGCAATTTTAGGTGATCTTGCATTTTTTAGCAATACCGAGGGCAGGATAACACACGTGGGTATTATGCTAAACAATAACCAGATCATTCATGCCTCGGGTAAAGTGCGTATCGATACAATAGACGAGTCGGGGATATTTGCCGAGGATACTAAACGGTATACCCATAAACTAAGCGTTATTAAGCGCTTGTTTTAGCAGGAATTACCTTCAGAATGTGATTTTCCAGAGAATAACTGCCTTGTCGTCACTAACGGAGATAAGTTGGTTATCGCCGTTCCAAACCACCTTGTTGATTGAAAGTACGTGACAAGGATATCCCTTTTCGCGACTGATAACTTTATATAGTTTAAAATCATCAGATCCCCATATTTTTATGCTTTTGTCCATGCTTGCGGTAGCAAAATAAGGCAGGGTAGGGTGAAAAGCTATATGATTAATGGCAAATAAGTGTGCCGGTATGCTTTGTATTAAAGCATAATCATTAGTATCCCAAATTTTTAGCTGAGCATCTCTGCTGCCGGTAACCAAGTAATTACCTGCCGGGGAATATTGGGCGGAAAACACAGCCATTGTATGCCCTTGCAGGGTTGTGATATAGGAATAATCTTCAAGATCATAAATTTTAACGCTGTTATCACGGCAGCCAAAAGCTACGTGTTGTTTAATAGGTTCAATAGTGATGCAGCGTACCGTATCAGCTGATACCTGGATCACGTGTAAAAGTTCAAGTGTATTTATGTGCCAAACAGATACTGTTCCATCTTCTGAAGCTGCTAGCAACTCATTTTTATTGCTTGCAAACTTAATATCAAAAACAGGATTGGTATGATGTTTTAATACTTTGACAACCTTTTGGTGTATAAAATCAAACACCACAATATCGCCGGTACGCAGGCCGGCAAACAAGTACGGAAACCCTGGAGGGCAGTGTATGGCATAAACAGATGCCGGTACGGGGAACATGACTTTTATAAAAGCATTGTTCTTCAGGCTCCATTCTACCACGCCCTTATCATTGCCACCAGTAAATAATATTCCTGGCTTTTGTGAAAGTTCCGCAGTGAAAATGGGGTTACTGTGCCCGGTAAGGTCTGCTGTTTTTTCTACTGAAATCATTTTTGTGAGTTGAAAGTTAAAAGTTCAAAGTTGAAAGTATTTTTTAGTTTTTACTTTCTACTTTGAACTTTTAACTCAAGACTTACTTATGTCTTTCTTCTAAATTTTTGGCAATGGTTTCAAGCGTTAAGCCTTTTTCACGTAGCAGAACCAGTAAATGGAAAACCAGGTCGGATGATTCATTGATCAAGTCTTTCTCGGTTTCGTTTAATGCTGCTATAACAGTTTCAACGGCTTCTTCGCCAACTTTTTGTGCTATTTTATTTAATCCTTTATGGCGCAGTTTGTTTACGTATGAGCCTTCCTGTGGATTTTCATAACGATCGGCAATGATCTGTTCCAGTTGTAAAATAAAATTCTGATTGTAAGTTGTATTGAAGCAACTACGCTCACCTGTGTGGCAGGTTGGGCCGTCGGCTTTAACTTTTATTAGGATGGTATCTTTATCGCAATCAATATCGATGCTTTTAACATGTAAAAAATTATTGCTGGTTTCACCTTTTGTCCACAGCCTGTTTTTTGAGCGGGAGAAGAAAGTAACTATATTTTCCTGTACAGTTTTATCGTAGGCTTCCTGGTTCATGTAACCCAGCATTAATACTTCAAGCGTATGCTCGTCCTGTATAATTACCGGTATCAGTCCATCAGTTTTATTAAAATCTATTTCCATTTTTGTTTTATTCAGTCATAGTATAAGATGAAACGATCAATTTACCCTGTATAGCTTAGAGATTGCTTCGTTTCTCGTAATGACGCGTTATATTGTAATTTTTACTTTATTCAGCAAGCGTTCTTACCTCAATATTGTTTTGCCTTAGTACTTCTTTCAGATCGGGAATCAAAATTTCACCATAGTGAAATACCGATGCCGCTAATGCTGCGTCAACATTTGTTTGTTCAAATACATCAACAAAATGTTGTACCGAACCAGCACCGCCTGAAGCGATGACCGGAATATGCACCGCATCATTAATGAGCTTTAAAAGTTTGTTGTCAAACCCCGCCTTTGTACCGTCATGATCCATTGAGGTTAGTAATATCTCGCCCGCGCCACGACTTTCAGCCTCTAATATCCAGTCGAGCGTTTCTTTTTCTGTTGGTATTCTGCCGCCGTTAAGGTGTACTATGTTTTTATTGCCTGAAACCCGGGTATCAACCGCGATTACCACAAACTGCGCACCGAATGCTTTTGCCAGTTCATCAATCAAAGCAGGGTTACGTACCGCTGCCGAATTGATGGAAATCTTATCCGCACCAGCATTAAGTAAGGCATCGGCATCGGCAATCTCATTTATGCCGCCGCCTATAGTAAATGGGATATTTACTTGCCTGGCTACAGATTTAACCAGTTCTACCATTGTTTTACGGCGTTCATGAGTAGCTGTAATATCCAGGAAAACCAACTCGTCAGCTCCCTGGCGCGAATAGTTCCAGGCCAGTTCAACAGGGTCGCCGGCATCGCGCAGGTCGACAAAGTTTACGCCCTTTACAGTACGTCCGTCTTTAACATCTAAGCAAGGGATGATTCGCTTGGCGAGCCCCCCCCGCTCCCTGAAGGGGGAGCTAATATGCATGTTGATTGATTCCAAAACTTGTTCTAAATTGTTAAATACTTGCTCGTTTGTGAATCGTATTACCTTTGATCCTTGTGTTTCTAAAAACGTTTGTTTTTCAACGTCATTTTGTTTAACCTCCGGTAAATGATGTATACTCCCATCAATCTCGATTACCAGTTAATGTTGATGGCAATAAAAATCGGCAATATAATTACCAAGAGGATGCTGTCTTCTGAATTTTGCCTTATTGAGCTTAACGTTAAGATTAGCCCATAATGCATTCTCAGCGGCAGTCATATTATATCTTAATGTTTTTGCATTTTGAAATATTTCAGCATTTGCACCAAGAAACAATTTCTTTTTCATTAATTAATATCCAATAGGACTATTTGCTCCCCCTTTAGGGGGCTGGTGGGCTTATATCGATATCAGCGATTCCAGGTTCCAGTTTTTTACTTCATCAATAGTGATATGGCCTTCGTAAATAGCTTTGCCAACCACACATGATTCTACCTTAAGGTTACTGAGTTGTTCAACATCATGCATTGAGCTTACACCACCCGAAGCGATCAGCTTAATGAACGGTGAATGATCAAGCAGTTTTTCATATAGATCGATGCCTGCTCCACCCAATTTGCCGTCTTTATTAATATCGGTACACAGGAAACGGAAAAAGCCTAAAGACAGGCATTTGTCAACATAATCCATTAATTTAATGGGTGAACTTTCCATCCAGCCAGAGTATTTGATAACCTCATCCAATACATCAATAGCTATCACAACTCTTTCCGTATATCTGGAGCGCCCGTTAAATGATTTACTTAAATCGCTCAAAAAAGTAGGATTGGTAATGGCTTGAGTACCTACAATAACACGGTGAACACCGGCATCAAGCAGTTCTTTAACTTTCTCAATGCTGCGGATACCGCCACCATATTGTACCTTCATGTCTGTTTTTTTGATCACATCAAAAAGGTATTGTTGGTTGCTAAAATCGTTTTTAGCGCCGTTAAGATCAATAATGTGGATGAAATTTGTACCGTTGGATTGATACCTTTCGATCATTTCTTCCAGAGTAACATCATATTCAGTTACCTGCTGATAATCTCCCTCACGAAGCCTTACTACTTTTTTATTTAAAATATCAATTGCAGGAATAATGTACATGTCTTTTATAGTTTTGAAAAATTAGTTAATAGGGTTTCACCATATTTGCCAGATTTTTCGGGGTGAAACTGTACCCCAAAGAAATTATCCCGCCAAATTGATGCCGAAAATTTATTATTATAACTTGTTGACGATAAAGTGTATGTATTATCGTACTCAATAAAGTATGAATGTACAAAGTAAAAATGTGATCCGGCAGGAATATTTGTAAAAAGTGGGTTTTCTTTTTCGGGATATGCCTTGTTCCATCCGGTATGCGGCACCTTGTACTCCGCGCTATCTTTAAACCTTAAAGTTTTAACCGGGAAGATATTCAGCAGGTTACTGTCGCCTTCTTCTGAATATGAAGTTAACAACTGCATACCTACACAAATACCCAAAACTGGTTTTGTAAGTGATTTTATTTTAGGAATTAGCCCGGTTTGTTCCAGTTTTTGCATGGCAGCGCCTGCATGACCAACACCCGGAATAATATAACGGTCGTATTGGTCAAAATCTTCTTCCTTAAATATCATGCCGTAGGGTATCCCCAACCGCTCCAAAGCAGCAGTAAGCGAAAAAATATTTCCGGCACCGTATCTTATTATTCCAACCCCCCCGCCCCCTGAAGGGGGAGTTTTTGAATGTCCTGTAATATTTTGATCGTTTATTTCCATTAGCCTAATTGTTCCCCTTCAGGGGGCTAGGGGTTATTACAATACTCCCTTAGTACTTGGTAAAACCATATTATTTACATCACGCTTTACAGCCATTTTTATTGCTTTTGCAAAGGCTTTAAATATAGCTTCAATTTTATGATGTTCGTTTTGCCCTTCGGCTTTTATATTCAGGTTACATTTGGCTGCATCTGAGAACGATTTGAAGAAATGATAAAACATTTCTGTAGGCATTTCACCTATCTTTTCTCTTTTAAATTCCGCATCCCAAACTATCCAGTTACGGCCGCCAAAGTCGATGGCTACCTGTGCCAGGCAATCATCCATCGGCAGGCAAAATCCATAGCGTTCAATACCTCTTTTATTACCCAAAGCAGTTGCAAAAACTTCGCCTAAAGCAATGCCTGTATCCTCAATGGTATGGTGTTCATCAATATGCAGGTCTCCCTGTGCAATAATTTCCAGATCAATATTGCCATGCCTTGCGATCTGATCAAGCATATGATCAAAAAAGTGCAAACCGGTGCTTACTTTGGCTTCGCCTTTGCCGTCAAGGTTTATTTTTATTTGGATGTCGGTTTCTTTTGTTGCCCTGTGATTTTCGGCAACGCGCTCACCCAATTTTAAAAATTCGTAGATCTTTTCCCAGTCGGTCGTTTCAAGAGCAACAGTGCTTTTTATTTTATCAGCCTCATCCTGTCCACTAAATTCCTGATCACCGAGGCCCGGATTATCATTTAGCCAGATGGCTTTTGCACCCAGGTTATAGCCAAGCAATACATCATTTTTGCGGTCGCCAATGGTGTATGATTGTTTAAGATCATACTTTTCGGCGTCAAAATACTGGGTTAACAGTCCGGTAGCAGGTTTGCGGGTTGGCGCATTATCAGCCGGGAAGGTACGATCGATACAAATATTTGAAAATACAACACCTTCATTTTCCAATGTTTTCAGAATGAAGTTTTGCACCGGCCAAAAAGTATCTTCGGGGAATGACGCGGTTCCTAAACCATCCTGATTAGTCACCATTACAAATTCAAAATCCAGCTCGGCTGCAATTTTAGGTAGATATTGCAACACACCGGGATAAAATTCCAGCTTTTCAAATGAGTCTATCTGTTCATCAGCAGGTTCTTTGATAAGGGTTCCGTCGCGGTCAATAAAAAGTATTTTTTTGGGATTGCTCATTTAAAGTTTTGTAAAGTTTGAAGCAGGATGTCATTTTCCGCAGGCGTACCTACTGTTATACGTAAACAACCCTCGCAAAGGTCAACCTTTGAACGGTCGCGTATGATGATTCCCTTTTCTACCAGATAGTTATATATTTTCTTCGGATCAGTTGTTTTTACCAGTATAAAGTTAGCATCGGATGGGTAAATATCCAGCACAAATTCAAAGTCCTTAAGTCGCAACACCAGTTTATCTCTTTGGATAAGTGTTTCTTTTATCCAGCTATTCACCAGATCTACATTTTCGAGTGCTTTTAACGCCAGTTCCTGCGATGCTTCGTTGACATTATAAGGTGGCTTAACCTTGTTCATCACCTCAATTATCTCTTCGCTGGCAAATGCCATACCTATGCGTAAACCTGCTAACCCCCATGCTTTTGATAGTGTTTGTAAAACTACCAGGTTGGCATATTCGGTAAGCTCCTGTATAAAGGTTTTTTGCCTGCTAAAGTTAATATAGGCTTCATCAACAACAATTAATCCGTTGAAATTAGCCAGCAATGTTTCAATATCATCACGATTGATAGAATTACCTGTTGGGTTATTGGGCGAACAGATAAATATCATTTTGGTGTGCGTATCTATCGCCTCGGCAATACCTTCCATATTAAGCTGATATTCTTCAGTTAAAAGCACCCTTTTTATGGCAACGTCATTAATATTGGCTGAAACCTCATACATGCCGTAAGTTGGCGGTACCAATATCACGTTATCTACACCTGGATTACAAAAACTTCTGAATAAAATATCGATAGCTTCATCGCTGCCGTTGCCTAAAAATATATTGCGGGGTGGTACGCCTTTTATATCGCTTAAACGCTTTTTTACTTTGTATTGCATTGGATCAGGATAGCGATTATACTGCTGCTCCAATGGAGAACCAAATGCGTTTTCATTGGCATCTAAATATACACTGGCCTCGCCTTTATATTCATCGCGTGCGGAGGAATAGGGGGTGAGATTCTTTATATTTTCTCTGATTATGTTATTTATGCTGAACATATTGTTTTCATTTTGTCATAGCTTCGTCCTTAGACGAATTTATTACTATAGCGATGGGTTTCAAACCCATCGCTACTTATTATTTTATTCCTTTAGGGGGCTCATTCGTACAGTCACCGCATTTTTGTGTGCCTGTAAACCCTCCAGTTGTGCTAAAATTTCAACTGTAGGTCCTATATTTTTAACGCCTTCCGGCGATATATGTTGAAAGGTGATCTTTTTCACAAACGAATCAACCGAAACCCCTGAATAAGCTTTTGCAAATGAGCTGGTAGGCAGGGTATGATTAGTGCCTGATGCATAATCGCCCACGCTTTCAGGTGTTAAATTGCCTAAAAATACCGAGCCTGCATTTATTATGCCGGCAGTTATCTGATTCCAGTTTTCGGTAGCCAATATCAGGTGTTCAGGCGCATATTGATTACTGAACTGTATTGCTTCATCCAAAGTTTTTGTTATTACGATGTATGAGTTGGCAATTGCTTTTGCGGCAATCTCGGCACGTGGTAAAACAGGCAATTGTTTTTTTAGTTCGGCAATAGTTTGTTCTGCAATTTGGGTTGATGTGGTCACCAAAATCGACTGGCTATCTACACCATGTTCTGCCTGTGCCAGCAGATCTGCGGCTATGTAAACAGGGTTAGCTGTTTCATCAGCAATAACTAATACCTCTGACGGACCCGCAGGCATATCAATAGCTGTTGTTGTGGTTGATTGAACAATGGTTTTAGCTTTGGTGACAAACTGGTTGCCGGGGCCAAATATTTTATCTGTTTTGGTGATGGTATCAGTGCCGTAGGCCATAGCTGCAATAGCCTGCGCGCCGCCAGCAAGATATACTTTATCAATACCTAATAATAAAGCAACGTAGGCTATAAATGGATTTACCTTTCCGTCCTTTTGAGGCGGGGTACAAACTACAATTTCGCTGCAACCTGCAATACGGGCGGGTATGCCCAGCATTAAAAAGGTGCTTGGCAAAACAGCCGTACCACCGGGAATATACAAACCAACCTTTTCTATTGCCCTGATCTCGCGCCAGCAGGTTACGCCGGGCATGGTTTCAACCTTATCCTCGGTTTTTAGCTGTGTTTGGTGGAATTTGTAGATGTTGGCATACGCAATATCTAAAGCAGCCTTTTGTTCAGAAAGTACACTTGCGGCAATTTCTGTAAGCTCGCTTTTAGTTAGATACAGCTTTTCTAAAACCACTTTTTCAAACTTAAGCGCGTAATCATACAGTGCTGCATCGCCATGCAATTTAACGTTGGCCAGTATTTCATCAACAATATCACGTACTTCATTCGCCGGGTCAACATTGCGCTGAACCAGTTTGCTGATGTCTGCCGTGCTTAAGTCTGAATAATTGTATATCTTCATTTCAGTTGCCAGTTTGCGGTGAGCGGTCTGCAATAACGTTTGCCAATATGCAAACTGTTAACTGAAAACTGCCCACTACTCTATAATATTATCTTCTCAATCGGCATTACCACAATGCCTTGTGCGCCGGCTTGTTTTAGCTGGCTTATTCTGTCCCAAAAATCACGTTCGGGTATTACGGTATGTACCGCAACCCAGTTGTCTTCGGCCAATGGCACTACCGATGGGCTTTTAACACCCGGCAATAGAGCAATAATTGCATCTAAGTTATCGCGGTGTACATTCAGTACCACGTACTTGGTTTCTTTAGCACGTAAAACTGATTGTATGCGCTGTACCAGTTCTTTTATTAGCTCAGATTCGCCATTACTTTTGCTGCAAATCAATACCGCCTCGCTCGACATTACATCGGCAAAAGGAATTAAACCGTTACTTTTTAGTGTGCCACCGGTTGATACCAGGTCGCAAATAGCATCGGCTAAACCTAAGCCTGGTGATATTTCAACCGAGCCGGATATGGTGCGGATATCGGCCTGTATGTTTTGTTTTTTAAGGTATTTTCCTAAAATTACGGGGTAAGTTGTAGCTATGGATCTGCCGTTAAGCTGGTCTAATTCCTGTATGGAATTATTGTTAGGTACGGCAATTTTTAATGAGCATTTACCAAAACCTAAACGTTGCAGGTAGTTTACCTCAACTTCGGTTTCTTCAATTACATTTTCGCCCACTATTCCCAGATCGGCAATGCCATCCTGAACGTATTCGGGGATATCATCATCGCGAAGAAAAAGAATTTCTAACGGAAAGTTTGATACAGGAGAGATAAGCGAGCTTTTATAATTTTCAAAATTAAGGCCGCAGTTTTTCAGTAATTCAACGGATTTTTCGTTGAGCCGACCCGATTTTTGGATCGCTATTTTTAATGTTTTCAAATTGATGGGGTTAGAGGACTATAAAAACTAAAGTTCGAGTTTCACAAACGGAAACATACATTATCTGATCGCCATATGGTGGCGATGATGCAGATGAAGATGATGTAAGTTAAAACTTTTCATTTTGTATAGTATACGATAGACAAGCTGACGCAAATATAAAAAGTAATTCAAAAATAACAAGTATAAACCTTGATTTATACGATTTTTAAAATTAACGGGATAATAGTTGCAATTTAAAAAAAAATCATTGCCGTTGACTTTAGTCAACGGAATATTGATGATGGGTGTACCGGCTTTAGCCGAAAAAATACCGCCATAATCCGACAGTAAATTGTTTGGCTAAAGCCGAAATTGCTTAATTTATTTAGTTCCGTTGACTAAAGTCAACGGCAATGAAAAATTTATTCGCTTTAAATAGCTGCTAAATCTTGTTTAATACTGATAATAATTTCTCCAGATCGGCAGGTACATCAATGGCGTGGGTTTCGAGTTCGGTTTCGGCAACTTTAATTCGGTACCCATTCTCGATCCAGCGGAGCTGCTCAAGGCTTTCGGCTTTTTCTAATGAGGATACAGTGAGTTTAGTAACCTGCTGTAATACATCGGCACGGTAACCATATATGCCAATGTGTTTAAAATAGGTGTAATGTTTAAGCCATTCTGCCGGCTCATGCCCGCGCAAATAGGGTAGCGGCGTACGTGAAAAGTAAATGGCCTCTGAGAGCTTGTTAATGACAACCTTTGGCGAATTAGGGTTGTTCAGTTCGTCAAGGGTTTCGATCTTTTTTATGAGGGTGGCTAATTGCACATCAGCAGATGTAAAGCAGGCGGCCACTTTAGTTATTTGTTCAGGATCAATATAAGGTTCATCACCCTGAATGTTAATGATCACATCATATTGTTGATGTAGTAACGCGACTTCGGCACAACGGTCGGTGCCACTTTGATGGTCGGAGGCTGTCATAATTGCAACACCGCCGAACTCATTTACATGGTTAAATATGCGTTCATCGTCTGTAGCTACAATAACTTCGCTTAATGAACTGCATTTTTTGGCTTGCTCGTATACCCGCTGTATCATAGTTTTTCCGGCAATGTCAATCATTGGTTTACCGGGAAAACGTGTTGATGCGTAGCGTGCAGGTATGATACCGAGTATGTTCATTTTTTAGTTGTAAGTTGAAGGTTGAAAGTTGTAAGTGAAGCTATTAGTAAGTCTAATTTTGGTGAAGAAATAACATTCAACTTTTAACTTACAACTTTCAACTAAAATAATCCGTTTATTTCCCGTTCAATTGATTGAACAACGGTTGCCAGATCTTCAGTATTATTGGCAAAATCAATATTGTCTTTATCAATAACTAATAATTTGCCCAGGTTATAATTGCCTATCCATTTCTGATATTTTTCGTTCAGTTTTGAAAGGTAGTCTATCCTTATCCCTATCTCATATTCCCTGCCGCGGCGTTGGATGTTGTTAACCAATGTTGGTACCGATGCCTTCAAATAAACCAACAGATCGGGTGGTTTAATGTAGGAGGTCATATTATCAAATATCGCCCGGTAGTTCTCATAATCACGGGTGGTCATCAGGCCCATATCATGCAGGTTTTCGGCAAAAATGAAGGCATCTTCATAAATAGTACGATCCTGTACAATGTTACGCCCGCTTTTCTGAATATCCATCAGCTGCCTGTAACGGCTATTCAGAAAGTAGATCTGTAAATTAAAGCTCCAGCGTTTCATGTCGTTGTAAAAATCCTCCAGATAAGGATTGTTATCAACGGCTTCGAACAATGGGTCCCAGCCATAGCTTTTGGCTAATAGTTCAGCAAGGGTGGTTTTGCCGGCGCCTATGTTTCCTACAATTGCAATGTGCATGTGTTTGTTAGTTTGTCTTTTTGTCTGAACCTCAATTTTTCGAATTTACAGAATTACTCGAATTTTTTATTGATCTGTATGTATTACTTTATGCCTTATTATTAAACGTGGTTGAATTCTGCAAATTCATAAATTCCGAGAATTCGGGTTCAGACAATTAAAAACTCCTGAAGCCGATGATCTCTCTTACTTCGCGAATAGTTTTTTCGGCACTCTCACGTGCTTTTATAGCTCCGTGGCGGGCAACTTGTTTTAAATAAACAGCATCATTGGCAATATCATTTATCCGCTCGCGTATAGGTGCAGTAGCAATGATCATATCTTCTGCCAGTTGTTTTTTCAGATCACCATAGCGGATCTGGCAGTTATTGTAAAGGTTATCAAAATGCTCGTAAGTATCAGGAGTTGATACTACGGTCATCAGGTCGAAAAGGTTTTGTATCTCAACCGGTTTTTCCTGATTTTCAGTTGTGGGGCCGCCATCTGTAACTGCGCGCATTACTTTTTTACGGATCACCTCTGGCGAGTCTGACAGGAAAACTGCATTGCCTTCACCCTCTGATTTACCCATTTTTCCTTTGCCATCTAATCCTGGGATCTTAACCAGGTTAGAACTGAAATTGAAAGCGTAAGGCTCAGGAAAGTAATCGTTATTATATAACCTGTTGAAGCGATTGCCAAATGTACGGGCCATCTCCAGGTGCTGTTCCTGATCTTTACCAACAGGCACCTTGGTAGCCTTGTGGATAAGAATATCAGCAGCCATTAAAACCGGGTAGGTAAGTAAACCTGCATTTACATTATCAGGATGCGCGCGTACTTTATCTTTAAATGATGTGCTGCGCTCCAGCTCACCTAAATAGGCGTTCATGTTTAAGTAAAGGTATAGTTCCGATACTTCGGGTACGTGGGATTGTACATAAATTGTAGCTTTCTCCGGGTCGATACCCGCGGCTAGATACTCAACCAACACCTGTTTTACATTACTATGTAAATCGGCAGGGGTGGGGTGAGTAGTTAATGAATGCAGATCGGCGATAAAAAAATAGCAGTTATATTCATGCTGCATTTTTATAAAATTCTGTATCGCCCCGTAATAATTTCCTAGGTGTAAGTTCCCGGTTGAACGTATACCACTAACAACAGTTTCCATGAGGCGAAAGTAAGTAATTTTTATATTTTGATACAGACGAAATTATTATTGAGAAAAGCGCGGCTAAAATTTGTATGTATTTGGCAGATAAGCCGGTTATGTAAAAAATATTAAACAAATAGCTTAAAAAGTGTGATCGTGTAACAAAAAGTTAAGTATTTATTTATTTTTGATAAAAAATGAATACCTTTTTAAAAAGAGTACACGCCTATTTTTACCGATTTAATGTAGGTTTTTTTTATGTTTTATTTTGGCCGTTGATGTACTTCTTTTCACGTAAGGAGGGGCGTTACCTCTACATGAATAAAATGCGGGGATTATGGGGGTATTTAAGCTCTTTGTTTTCGGGGATAGTTTATCATTTTGAAATTGAAAAGCCGATAGACTGGTCGCGCACCTATATTATTTGCCCTAATCATACTTCAAATTTAGATATTACGGCCATAAGCGTGCTGGCTAAAAACAATTACTCATTTATGGGTAAGGAGGAGTTATTAGATGGCTTTGTTACCGGGTTGTATTTTAGAACTGTTGACCTGCCCGTTAACCGCGAAAGCAATATAGCATCGTTTCGCGCTTTTAAAAAGGCGGAAGAGCGGTTGAAAAATGGGGTAACCATGATCATTTTTCCTGAAGGCACAATATCTGATCATTATCCACCCGAACTCGGAGAATTTAAAAGAGGCCCTTTTAAACTTGCAATAGAATTAAAAATACCTATTATCCCTATAACTTCAGCCGACACCTGGAAGGTTTTATGGGATGATGGCATAAAACATGGCAGCAGGCCGGGAGTTTGTCATATATTTGTACATGAGCCTATTGAAACGGCAAATTTAACTATTGATGATGCAGACAGGCTGCGCGATGAGGTTCATGAAATAATTGAAAAAAAATTAGCACAACATGATAATTGATAAAGATACAGTAGAAAAGGTAGCCAACCTGGCGCGTCTTGAGCTTACCGAGGATGAAAAGGATGGGATGATAAAGGATATGAGCAAAATACTTGACTTTATGGCCAAGCTGAACGAGATGGATACAGCCGGAGTTGAGCCGCTGGTTTACATGACCAATGAAACGAATGTTTTACGTGAAGATGTTGTTAAACAACAGATCACCACTGAAGAAGGCTTGAAAAATGCACCTAAACACACTGATGAATACTTTTTGGTGGCGAAAGTTATAGAGAAGTAGGTTGAAAGTTGAAGGTTAAAAGTTGAAAGTCAAAAAGCGTGTTTTGAATTTTTAATTTTGACTTTTGAATTTATCCTGTAACAATCCCTACCATCAAGCAGTCAAACCAAACAAAAACGTATGGAGCCATTAATTACCATTAAAGATATCGGACGGAAATATGTGATCGGCACTGAAATCATTCATGCCATTAAATCAGTATCGTTAACTATTAATAAAGGTGAATTTGTGGCGTTAATGGGGCCTTCCGGTTCGGGAAAGTCGACCCTGATGAATATATTAGGTTGTTTAGATACACCAAGTAAAGGTGAATATATCCTGAATGGCATTAATGTGAGCCAAATGAGCGAGAACGAATTGGCAGAGGTCCGTAATTCAGAAATTGGTTTCGTGTTTCAAACATTCAATCTGCTACCACGTAACAGCGCTTTGGATAATGTTGCTTTACCCTTGGTTTATGCAGGTATAAGCAAAGAAAAAAGACAGGAGCGCGCAAGGCAAACGCTTGAAAATGTAGGCTTAGGCCACCGTGTTGACCACAGGCCAAATGAGCTTTCGGGCGGCCAGCGCCAGCGTGTGGCTGTGGCACGTGCGCTCGTTAATAATCCATCAATAATTTTGGCCGATGAGCCAACCGGAAACCTTGACACCAAAACATCTATCGAAATAATGGGCCTGATAGAGGATATCCACGATAAAGGCAACACAATTATATTAGTAACCCACGAAGAGGATATTGCCATGCACGCCCACCGTATTGTGCGTATGCGCGATGGTTTAATAGAGAATGATTATGCCAACCCTAATATCCATAGGGTTGACAGGCAGAGTGTAGCATTATAGAACCAGGATTTATAGGATTTTATGAATTTTATTGATGTTGTTAAAACGGTTTGTAACTTTCTTTAACAATTTGAAGCTACTCGTTCAATAAACTCAGCCAGATGAACGGCTTTTTCTGCTGAAATAGGTTTCGTGTTTCCTATAATGAGGGTGTGTTCAACTATTTCAATCACAAAATCGTCATCCCGAATATCCATTACCGCATTTCGGAAATTACGGGTGATGCCAGCAACGGCTTTTTCGTGGTCGTTAACCAATACATAAAAAGTATCGCTAAAGGCTTTATCTTCTTTAAAATCAACTTCTACGGGATGGATCAGTTCAATGATCTTATCGGCCAGTGTTTCGGGGCGTATTAAAATCCTGCCAAAATCATGCTTTAAATAGGCAAGCGCCCATGTTTGGTAACCTGATTGTTCTTTAATATGCAGATGGCCCTTACTTGTTTCCTTTAAATGAGCCTCAATAAAGAATACATAACAATCATTATTGCACTGTTTAATTACAAATGAACCTCTTAAATTGACATTGGCAAAATGCTTGAATACATCGAATTGCTCTAAATGAAAATCAATATGACCAGTAGGCTGGATGCCGAATTTCTCTTTCAGTATGGCGTAGGTTGTGTAAAAGGTGTCTATGCCATCAATGTTTAATCCTATGGTATTAAAGGGTAAAAAATCCATATGTTAACCTATATTAACAAATTAAAGGATTTTCGGGATAATTACCAGCGCTCATAAATTAAATCCGAAATTGAACATTCGAAATCCGAAATCCAAATTAAGCTTCATCCTTATGATACAGATCACCGGCCTTTTCTGCTGAAAGCTTAATACCCTTTATCATAGCTGAGCTAAAACCATTGTGTTCCATTTCATTTAAGCCTGCAATGGTACAACCGCTTGGCGAGGTTACTTTGTCAATCTCTTGTTCAGGGTGTGAGTGGAGCTGTAATATTAGGTCGGCAGCGCCTTTAGCGGTTTGGGCGGCCATTTTCAGGGCATCATGCGAATGGAAACCGATCTCGGTTCCACCTTGCGATGCTGCACGGATAGAACGTAAAAAGAAAGCTATACCACAGGCGCAAAGTGCTGTAGCCGATGTCATTAGCTCCTCGTTGATCTGTATACTTACGCCAACGGTGTCAAATAGTGAGCGCACCAGGTTGATATTTTTGGGAGTGCCATTATCGGTTGCAATACAGGTCATGGAATGGCCTATGGCTATAGCCGTATTAGGCATGGCACGTATTACCTGCACATTCATATCCAGTTGTTGGCGGATATCAGCACATGATACGCCTGATACCACTGAAACCAGCAATTGCTTTTCAGATTTTATGGCCGGTGAGATTTCATCCAGTAATTTATTTAATTGTTGAGGCAACACAGCCAGTACTACTATATCAGCTCTTTTTACTGCTTTAAGGTTATTATCGGTCACATAATAACCTTCATCGGCCTGTGAAGTTAACGCTGAAACATTTCTGCGGGTAAGCATAATTTGCTGGGGTTTGCATATCCCTGCCTTTACCAGTCCTTTAGCTAATGATAGTCCGATGTTCCCGCTGCCTAGTATGGCGATATTTTGTTGTGAATTCATGCGTTTTTACTTAAACGTGTTCCAAATGATTTGTTAGTTTTTAAATGGCCCAGCTTTTCGGCATGGCCTATTATTACTGCCTTAACACCGCATGCAATAGCGGTAAAGGCATTATCCAGCTTTGGCAGCATGCCGCTATGGATAATTTGTTGTTCTTTTAATTCCTCGTAGCGATTAGGGTCAATTTCCTCAATCAGCGAACTTTCGTCATTAATATCCTTTAGTACACCTTGTTTCTCAAAACAATAAATGAGCGTAGTTTCATATAGTTTTGATAAAGCCACCGCTAATGCCGATGCAATAGTATCAGCATTGGTATTTAACAACTGCCCCTGGCCATCATGTGTTATGGCGCAAAAAGCAGGCGTAAAGCCGGCATCTAACAGGCGTTTTATGTTTTTGGCATCGACGGATCTTTCGTCAATATCACCTACAAAACCATAATCAATAGTTTTTACCGGGCGTTTCTTTGTCCGGATAAAATTACCATCGGCACCGGTAAGGCCTATGGCATTGGTGCCAAAATGCTGTAACTGTGCCACTATGTTTTTATTAATGAGGCCACCATACACCATAGTGACTATTCTTAATGTTTCAATATCCGTAATGCGGCGACCGTCAACCATTTTGGCTTCAATGCCTAAGGTTTCTGAAAGCTGCGTAGCTACTTTGCCACCACCATGTACTAAAATTTTATATCCATCCAGCGCCGTAAAATCTTTCAGAAAATTGTGCAGGTTTTCTGAGTTGTCTATAACGTTCCCACCAATCTTAATAATATATAAATTGCTTTTAGTTGTGTCAGGTGTTATGCCGTCCTTATTAAATTTATCCATCCGTATTTAAACCTTACCTTAACTTGTTAGGGGAGGAGTTAAGGTTTTAGTTTGCTAAAAATCTTTTAATACTTTAAACTGTTTTGGGTTCTGTACCCAATTTATCAACCATCGCTTGTATTACCTTATTACGTTGCTTATGCTTTTTACGATCATCATTCGCTTATAAATAGAAATATACAAATAAAAATGGCTATTTTTTTCATTTTTGAACAATATAATGCTTAAAATTAAGAAATTCTATTTATTTATCATTTAAAATAGCTCGAAACAGCATAATAATATCAATATAAGGGTGCAAAAATAAATGATATGATCTTTATAAGTCTCGATTTAAGCCTTTTTATTGTCATATTTCATTAAAAATCTATTGATTTGTTATATAAAGCGCTATTGCGGTAGCTAAATGTTAACTTATTGTTTCTTTTTACTGCAAAATGCATGCACTTTAATTGTTTTATTTATACCTGTTATCATTTTGTATTGTTGCGATCAAGCCTAATATTATTGTAAAAAAATAAGGGCGACGATTAAATTAATAAACAAATGGTATTTTTATTTATTATAAACGTATATGGATAAACATGAAAACACCAACCCCCGCGTTTTGATTATTGGCGGAGGTTTTGGCGGAATACAGTTAGCTAAACATCTAAAAAGAGCGCCGGTTAAAGTAATGATGCTCGATAAGCATAACTACCACACCTTTCAACCTTTACTTTACCAGGTAGCTATGGGAGCCATTCCTGCCGATTCAATAGGTTTCCCGATAAGGCGCATATTTACCAAGCAGGATAATTTCAGATTTTTTTTAACTGATGTACAAAAGATCAACCCTGAAAGCAAAACAGTAAGCACAGATATTGGCGATATACATTATGATTACCTGGTAATTGCTACCGGGGCAAATACCAACTTTTTCGGGAATAAGGAGATCGAGCATTTTGCAATGCCCATGAAGAATATACCCGAAGCCCTGAACCTACGCAGCCTGATCCTGCAAAACCTTGAAAAAGCGCTGGTAACCAAAACTTACGATGAGCGTGAAGCCTTGATGACCTTTGTAGTTGTTGGCGGCGGGCCTACGGGTGTAGAGCTTTCAGGTGCTTTAGCCGAAATGCGGCAGCTTATTTTAACCAAAGATTATCATGGCCTGAAAAAGCAGCACATGAAGGTCTATATAGTTGAAGGTAAAGACAGGCTGCTTGGATCAATGTCAAAACAGGCATCGGCCGAGGCTAAGCGCGCCTTAACAGCAGGTGAAGTTACCGTTTATAATAGTGTGCATGTACAAAGTTATGATGGATATGAACTAAAGATTGATGATGGCAAGGTGATAAAGACCCGTAATGTATTTTGGGCCGCAGGAGTAAGGGGCGAAGTGCCTGAAGGCATACCAAAAGAGATCATTACCAGGGGTACACGCATACAAACAGATGAGATAAACAGGGTAAAAGGATATGAGAATATTTTTGCAATAGGCGATGTTGCAGCAATGATAACTGATGAGTTACCTAATGGTTTGCCCGGCGTTGCTCCTGCAGCCATGCAGCAGGGCGCACATCTGGCTAAAAACCTGGTTCGGATAATAAAAGGCGAACCTACAAAGCCATTTAAATATGTGGATAAGGGAACCTTAGCTACTATAGGCAGGAATAAAGCAGTTGCCGATTTGGGTCCGTTCCATTTTAAAGGCTTTATTGCCTGGTTATTATGGGGCTTTGTGCATATTTTAACATTGGCAGGCTTTAGTAATAAAACCAATGTATTTTTAACATGGATGTTAAATTACCTGCGCAAAAACAGCGACAACCGTTTAGTGGTGCGTTATTTTAATACTGATACCATGATGACGGAGCCAATTGCCAAATAGAATTAATTTTTGCAGATCTTAGTATTGCTACAATAGGTAATAACAATAAAATGGGCTTATTTGTCATCTTAACTTTATTGGTAATAGTAAGCGCCTTTTACTCGTATATTAATGCGCGGTTTATAAAATTGCCGGGTACTATAGGCATAGTAAGCATTGCCATTATTGTTTCTGTAATTACCATATTTATTGATAAAATAAACCCTGGTGCAGCTCATTATCTTACCTCTTTAGCCAAAAACATCAATTTTTCGAGTACAGTATTAAATATAATGCTGGGTTTTTTGCTTTTTGCAGGCTCGTTTAACCTGAATGCAAAACGGCTGAAAAAGGAAATGTTTCCGGTATTGGTATTGAGTACGTTGGGCGTATTATTATCAGCTACTGTTTTTGGCTTTCTGTTTTATTGGGTTACCATACTCTTTAATGTACAAATACCACTTATTTACTGCTTTTTGTTTGGCGCATTGATCTCGCCAACTGACCCGGTTGCTGTGGCTGCGGTTATCAAAGGCTCTAAACTGCCGCAAAACCTGGAAACAATTATATCAGGCGAATCATTATTTAATGATGGGGTGGGGCTGGTATTATTTATCACCATTATTGAAATAACTGAAACGGGTACCGATCATATCAATTTTGCAAAAACAGCTATATTGTTTGTGCGCGAAGTGTTCGGCGGTATAACACTTGGTATAGTTATGGGTTATGTAGCTTTCCGGCTCATGAAATCAATAACCGACTTTCAAACTATTGTACTGGTTTCACTGGCTTTGGTAATGGGGATCTCTGTTTTAGCGGCTGATCTTCATTTGTCAATTCCGCTGGCGGTAGTTTCGGCAGGTTTATTTGCAGGTAACCAGTCTATTAATTTCGATAGTTCAGAACATTCGCACCAGGCACTTGAAAAATTCTGGCAACTGATAGACGAAATGCTCAACACGATTTTATTTGTAATGATAGGCCTGCAAATGGTTGATCTGCCTTATTTAGATCATTATTGGGTAACAGGAGCCATAGCGATAGTAATTATATTGATTGCCCGTTGGTTAAGTATTATGCTGCCCCTAACGTTTTTAAGGCGATCATTAAACATAAATTATAGCAGTATAAATATATTGACCTGGGCAGGTTTGCGTGGAGGTATTTCAATAGCACTGGCATTGTCGTTACCATTTACACCATACAAGCACATCATCTTATCAGGGAGCTACTTTATAGTGATATTTTCTATAATTGTACAGGGGCTTACGTTAAACAAGGTTATCAATGCATCTTATAAGACAGTTGATTAAGTTCATTATGCTGATTGGGTGAATAGTTATGCTATCGGTAATGCAATCACAAACTCAGAGCCCTCGCCAGCCACGCTTGTTACATTAATAGTTCCGCCATGCCCTTTTACCACAATATCATAACTTAATGATAAGCCCAAACCTGTGCCTTCGCCGGTTGGCTTGGTTGTGAAAAATGGCTGCATAATTTTATCCTTAATGGCATCAGGTATACCATTGCCATTATCTTTTACTTTAATAAGCACCTGATTTTTATCTTTAAATGTACTTACAGCTACTTCGGGTTTATAATTAGCAGGCGCTGTTTTTTTCTTTTGGTTGGTATCATAAAATGCATTATTAAACAGGTTGAGCAGTACCCTGCCTATATCCTGTTGTACTACATTTATTTTGGGCAAACTCTCATCAAAATTAGTTATCAGCTCAGCATTAAATGATTTATCCTTCGCCCTTAAGCCATGATAGGCCAGGCGCATAAATTCATCGGCAATGGTATTTATGTTGGCCAGCTCTTTTACAATGTTACCTGTTTTGCTGTGTTGCAGCATGCCTTTTACAATGCTGTCTGCACGTTTGCCATGTATGGTTATTTTCTCCTCGTTGTCCCTTATGTCAATAGCTAAGGCTCTCACTTCATCCAGATTGTTTTTATCAATTGCCAGCTGCATTTCATCAATAAGCTCCTTATTCACTTCAGAGAAATTGTTGACGAAGTTTAGCGGATTTTGAATCTCATGCGCTATGCCCGCGGTTAACTCGCCCAGCGAAGCCATTTTTTCGGATTGTATAAGCTGGCTTTGCGTTGTTTTAAGCTCTGTAACAATTGTTTCCAGGTGATCGCGCTGCGCTTCTATCTCTTCTTTTTGTTGTAAAACTTCTTCGGTACGCACATTTACCTTATGTTCTAAAATGCGATTGGTTTTTATTAATTGTTGTGATCTGTAATATCCAAAGCCCCATATTACGCCGATAAATAAAAGAAGATAAAGTATATATGCCCACCAGGTTTGCCACCAGGGCGGGTTAATTATAAAACTAAAGGATGCGGGTTTGCCCCATTCATTTTCTGTAAGGCGGCTAGCTTCAAAAGTATATTTACCGGGTGCAAGGCCATAATAAATATGGCTTGTTGTTGCCGCTGTAGGTGTGCTCCAGTTATTGTCGAAGCCCTCCAGCTTATAGCAATATAAGGCTGAATCAGCTTCGATTTTGCCAAAGCTGGTGAAATTAAAACTAATGTAGTTTTGGTTATACGGCAGGTTTAAATTAACCGGCATATTGTAAGGGCCGCTTACGTTATCATAACTTAAATTAGTTTTCAATAGGTCTGTTTTCTGAAATAGAGTTTCTCCTGTTATATATTTTATTCCATCCTGGTCCCATAAGGTATCTTTTGGGGATATATCATTTCTTGAACGATCTACAAAATATTTGAGTGTATCTTTTATAGTTATGCCACTTATATAAACAGAGGGTTTTAAAGTGTTTTTCTTCGACAGATCAAGTACCGTAACACCAACATCACCTAAATAATAAAGGCCGTTATGACTAATCGCATCGGTTTGAAAAAATAATTTGTTTGTTTTATTTATTCCATATGCTCCAACCTTGATTTTATTATAATAGTCTGCTGTGCTTGCAGGGAGGGTAATTATATTCATGCCATTATATCCTGATATATAGATATAGGCACCTTTATGAACTATATTGGCTATCGGTTTATTTCGGCTAATGTTCCAGCCTGATAGTGTAAGCAGTTTTCCGCGCTTTAGATCAACAACAGAAACCCCTCTTTCAGAGCTTATCCAAATATTCCCGTTATCATCTTTACAAAAGCTTTTTGGAAAAGTATTTAAACCGTGTACATTATTTAAATAACTTATTAATCCTGAATGTAGATCAATTACATTTACTCCGCCCCTATAAGTACTTATCCACATCCGGCCAAAACTGTCCTGGGTTATATCAATAATATTATCATCACCCAACTCTGTTTTTCCAAGATGTTTCACCTGTTTTTTTTGCGGGTTATATATGTCTACACCTTTATCCCCGCCTATCCATAAGGCACCCGTTTTGTCTTTTGTGACAACATTAGTTTGAGTTGAACTAAGCCCTTGTTTAATACCGATATGAGTTAATGTGTTGTTTGATTTATCAATAATATCTACCCCCTTATTAGTGCACAAAAATACCTGGTTATCTATTGTTTTAACGGTTTCAACCGAATCACATGCTAATCCATCTTTTGTCCCAAAATGCTTTTGAGTTTTATTTTCGCGGTTAATGATATCTACACCGTTATAAGGGGTTGCCTGCCACAATAAGCCTTGGTTATCTTCATAAAGAGCGGTAGTGGGTGTGCTGCCTATTTGCTCTACTATATGCTGGTTATGCTTAACTATACTTATACCAGTTGAAGTAGCCATCCACGTTCGGCCTTCTTCGCCTTGTAAAATTCTTCTAACGCGGTCTCCAATCAATCCATTTCCGGTATATAAATATCTGGCCAAATGCCTAGCAGTGTCTATAATTTTTAATCCCCTGTTTGTACCTACCCAAATATTCCCATTCTTATCATTTAAGAGATCATAAAAATATGCCTCTTGTTTAAATTCATTAATGCTTTTAATGATGCCTTTTTGTTGATCTATAGCATGTAATACATTTCCTTTGCAGCCCAGCCATATACAATTATTTTGGCCCGCAGTTATCGTTATTACCGAATCATTTGAAAGGCCATGAGCTTTATTAAAGTAAGTGATCTTCTTATTTGTTGGGTCTACTATTTCAACTCCTCCGCCGAGCGTCGGCAGCCATATTTTATTTTGACTGTCTTCTGCTGTCTGCTGGCAAAATTTATCCTTTATAGCCAATGTTGTATTGATCGATTTTACCGTTTTATTTTTGGGGTCAATAATATAAATAGCGCCTGAACTTGAAGTGGCCCATACTCTTGATTGCTTGTCCTGGAATAGGTTAAAAATGTAGTCGTTAGCAAAATTGCTGACGATATCAAGAGTTGTTATTGTTCCTTTTTTTGTATCTAATATCTCAACTTCATCATATTTACTCAACCAGATCCGGCCTTGGGAATCAGCCATAAAAAAATAATAATTACCCTGGTCAAGTGATTGATATTGTAAAAAATTTTCACCATCATACCTGTAAAGGTACTGCGATGTAATTATCCAAAAAAAGCCATTATTGTCTTTAACAAAATTACTTATAGTTCCCTGCAAGCCTTGCGCTGCACTTAAGCTATAGATAAAAGGGTTGCTGGGGTCTTTTAATTGAGGCAGCCCGGCTTTAACAAGTTTTGGTGTGGGTAAGGTATAAACTTTATATTTTAATCTTTTTACCGGCAGTTTATTAATATCCAGATATTTTGAGGGGAGCGCATTAAAATCGAACTTTGCTTCAGTTATAGGATTAGAAAAAGATTTAAATTCTGTTGAATCATATGGTTGTGAAGGGAGGTTATTAATGTTAAATGACCTAATTGCAGGTGTTGCTGATATTGTATTAAGGCGATTCCAGTTTAATTTTTTCGGTTTACTAAAACTTAAAGGCTGGATCATTGGCTGTTCATAAATGCTTTGCCCTGGTGTAGCAACGGTATTTTGATGCGTATCATTACAAGAAGCAAGGGCAAATATTGCCAATATATACAACAGCGATTTGTACAGCATAATGGTTTGGTTAATAATCCTTTAAATAACCATTTTATTGGTTAATAAACAAATTATTATTTGCTGTAAATCAGATAATTGCCAAACAGACTAAAAGAAATATAATTTCGTATTTAGGCTAACTATTTTTTCAGTGAAGCCATGTAGGCAGCAATATCACGATCATAGGTATGCTCGCTTTCGTTTAGTGAATGAATGATATTTTCTTTTTCGATCTCTGACCTGTTCTGGCTGAGTTTGCTTTTGGCTTGCAGATCAGTCACCGTTATTTCAAATCCGGTAATGCCTTTTATCATTTTTGATTTGAAGTTATAAGGCAGCTGTTCCCATTGTTTAAAATAAGCTGCCTCATAATAATTTATAGTGCGTTCCAGCAGATCAAGGTGTTCCTGTTCAGTTTCAAGCATGCGGACTTTACCGTAAGCATGAACCGCTATATAATTCCAGGTAGGGACGTTGGCCTCTTTTTCGTAATTTTTTGGAGAAATGTAGGCGTGAGGTTCAGTAAATATAATAAGTACATCATTATTTGCCACATCCAAAGCCTGCGGGTTTGCTTTGGCAAAATGCGATGATATAATTATTTGATCATCTTTTTCGTCAATTAAAAAAGGCAGGTGGGTTGCTACAGGTAAACCATCTGCTGCCGTAACAATGGTACCAAAACTATACTTCTGCATAAAGCTGATAACTTCTTGTCTATCTGTAAAAGTATTGAATGATGGTATGTACATAGTTGAAATATAGTTAAATTAGTTGAGTAAGTTGATTATGTGAGTGGTTAAACTCAATAAGTTGATCACATAATTATGTTAAGAGATTAAACCTAATCAACCACTCACTTAATCAACTCAATCAACCAAGATTAACCAATACTCTCCAGTATCTGTTTCAATACCGCCTGAGCAGCCCAAACACGGTTTCCTGCTTCATGTACTACTATTGATGATGGCCCATCTAATATTTCGTCAGATAGCTCTAAATTACGGCGTACCGGCAGGCAATGCATTACTTTGGCAGCATTGGTGATCTTTAGCTTTTCGTTGGTCAGCATCCAATCATCGTTGCCAAAAGAGATCTTGCCATAAGGTTCATAAGCCGACCAGTTTTTTACGTAGATAAAATCTGCATCAGCCAATGCCTCATTCTGATTGTTAGTGATAGTTGCGCCCTGCGTGAAATCAGTACAAAGCTCATAACCTTTTGGATGAGCTATGGTAAAATCAACATCAGCCTTACACATCCATTCAGAAAATGAGTTAGGTACTGCTTGCGGCAAAGCTTTAATATGCGGAGCCCAGGTTAATATAACTTTTGGGCGGGGTTTTGTTTTTAATTCTTCAATTGTAACCAGGTCGGCTAAACTTTGCAGCGGGTGGCGCGTGGCTGATTCCAAACTCACTACCGGTACACCGCAATATTTTACAAACTTGTTAAATATCTCTTCGTTATAATCCTCGTCCCTGTTCTTTAATCCGGGGAAAGAGCGCACGCCAATAATGTCTGCATATTGCCCCATAACAGCAGCAGCCTCACGAATATGCTCAACGGTGGTGCCATTCATTATAGCGCCATCTTGTAGCTCTAAAGCCCAACCTTCCTTATCGATATTAAGCACCATCACATTCATGCCTAAATTTAAACCGGCCTTTTGGGTACTCATGCGGGTACGTAAGCTTGGGTTCAGGAAAACAAGGCCCAAAGTCTTATTTTTACCTAATTGTTGATGCGCGTATGGATTTTGCTTTAGTTGTAAAGCCTCAGCAACAAGTGCTTTGATGTTGATTACATCATTAACAGAAGAAAATAGTTTCATAGGCAGCCTGTATTATTTACTTTCATTTCGAGCGATAGCGAGAAATCTTTTGTGCAATGCAAAGCGAATATGCAAATCGCAGAAGATTTCTCCTCGTACCTCGTCGAAATGACAAGATGGTGTTATTTTAAAACTGTTGTAAATGCCTCTAAAAATTTGTCGGCATTCGCTTTGGTTAAATTTAATGCGGGTAAAAGCCTTATTACGTTTGGTTTAGCTTCTCCGGTAAATATATGATGTTTAATCAATAAGTCTTTACGGGCATTTGCCAGTTCAGCAGGTAATTCAATGCCTATCATTAAACCTCGACCACGTACTTCTTTAACTTCTTTAAACTTTTTAAGCTCGCTGATCAGGTATCCGCCAACTTCAGCAGCATTCTGCATCAGGTTATCCTGTTCCATAACTTCCAATACCGCTAAACCAGCGGCACAGGCTAAATGATTGCCACCAAATGTAGTGCCCAGCATACCATAGGCAGGCAATATTTTAGGCGATATAATAATGCCACCTATAGGAAATCCATTGCCCATTCCTTTAGCCATGCTATAAATATCGGCATTGATGCCCGAAAAATCATGCGAAAAGAATTTACCGGTACGCCCGTAACCGCATTGCACCGAATCGGCTATGAATACGGCATTATATTGATCGCATAATGATCTTATCTTCTGTAAAAAGTTTTCACTTGCCACCTGTATACCACCAACACCCTGTATGCCTTCAATAATTACTGATGAGATCTCATTAGCCGCAAATGCTTGCTCCAACGCCAATTCATCCTGCCATTGTAAAAAGATCACATTGTCAGTTTCATTTATCGGGGCAACAATCTTAGGATTATCAGTAACCGCAACCGCTAAGGAGGTACGACCGTGAAAAGAATTGCGGAAAGCAATAACTTTCTTTTTGCCGTTATAAAATGAGGCCAGTTTTAGCGCATTCTCGTTAGCTTCGGCACCTGAATTGCACAGAAATAGCTGGTAATCTTCTTTACCCGAAACCTTACCTAATTTTTCAGCCAGTTCCTTTTGTAAAGGGATCTCAATAGAGTTAGAGTAAAATCCTATTTGATGTAACTGATCTTCCAGTCGCTTTACATAATGAGGATTAGTATGGCCAATAGATATTACAGCGTGACCGCCATAAAGATCTAAATATTCCTGGCCTTTGTCATCATACACTAAACTGCCAACACCCTTTACAATGTTGATTGGATTAATTGGATATACGTCGAATAGCTTCATTATAGTTTAAAGTTGAAAGTTAAAAGTTGAAAGTGAAAAGTAAAGTTTCATAAGTTGTTAGTTTCTCACTTTTTTAATTAATGAAATCAGCATTGCTTTAATTTCATTGATATTTTGTGTGTGCGTATTATATAACTCAATATTAAAAAACCCTAAGTCTTTTGATCGTAAAACAAGGTATTCAACTTCATGCGATGAACCTAAAGCATTTTGTAAATAACTTGCAAAGTCTTTTTGAGTAAATCTGCCAGCACCTTCAGCGATGTTTGCGGGTATTGAAGTTGATGCTCTTTTAAGCTGACTTACTAAATTATAAGTTTCTTCTTTAGGGAAGCCAGCTAATGATTTATAAATATTTAATGCAAAATCATGTGATCTTTTCCAAACTATTAATTCTTTATAATCCTGCATTTTGTACTTTCAACTTTACACTTTCAACTTTTAACTATATCAAAAACCAATGGCTTTTAAACGTAATCCTGCCGTTTCATCCAATCCAAACATCAGATTCATATTTTGAACCGCTTGTCCTGATGCCCCTTTCAGGAGGTTATCTAAAATACTTATGATAAACAGCTTATTACCGTGCTTTTTAACCTGTATAAAGCATTTGTTGGTATTTACTATTTGCTTCAGGTCGATATTGCGCGTGGTTACATGGGTAAACGGGTGATTGGCATAATAAGCCTTGTACAGCTTTAATGCTTCGTCCTCAGTCAGATCACTGTCTAAATAAATTGATGCAATAATCCCGCGGGTATAATCACCACGATAAGGTATAAAGTTCAGTGTTTGACCAAAATTTGGCTGTAACTGATTTAAAGATTGCCCAATTTCACCTAAATGCTGATGATCAAATGCCTTGTAAACCGACAGATTATCATTACGCCACGTAAAATGTGTGGTTGCCGACGGGCTTTGCCCCGCGCCAGTTGAACCTGTAGTAGCTGTTATATGAACTTCGTTGTTTAACTTAGAATTTGCAGCCAATGGCAGCAAGCCCAATTGTAAACAAGTTGCAAAGCAACCCGGATTGGCAATATTCTGTGCCGTTTTAATTGCTTCACGGTTTAGTTCAGGCAAACCATAGACAAAACTTTTGCCTTTTACTTTTGAATTAACTTCGTTGAGGGCTCCGCCGTTTTGACTTAACCTAAAATCCTGACTCAGATCAATGATCTTAATATGATCGGGAATACTGTTTTCATTCAAAAACTTTTTTGCATCGCCATGGCCAACACACAGAAATAATACATCAATACTGTTGGATAATTCACTTGTAAATTTTAGATCGGTATCACCAAACAAGTCGGTATGTACCTCATGAACATAGTTGCCTGCATTGCTTTTGCTGTTTACAAAAGCAATCTCAACGTAAGGGTGGTTAACCAGTATGCGCAGCATTTCGCCGCCGGTGTAACCTGCTCCGCCAACTATTCCTGCTTTAACTCTCAATGTTGATTCGGTCATTTTTTGTTGATGGTGTTGAGTATAAAATAAATTCGAGATCGCTGTTTTCTTTATTGCTGATGAAATGCTTTTGTCCCGGCTTGATCTCAATGCCTTGTTCAGGTTTCAATACGCTTATTTCGCCATCGATAGAAAAAGTAGCCCTTCCTTTCAGAATAAAAAATACCTGCGAAGACTTTTCATGGTAATGCAATTGTTCTGCAGTATCGGGTGGCATCAGTTCCTGTTTTACCGATAAGGCATCTGTATCAATTAAATTCCAGCCATAGCAATCATCTCCCCATTTGTAGTGGCTCAAACATTCGCTTTTTGAAAATACGGGGTTATCCATTTATTCTGGGTTGTTTACTTTATGATAGATCATTACCTGGTTGCCAAATATCTTAGAGAAACCTTTTACATCATCACCAGACCAGGCGTTGTTCATCTCACCATAGCTGCCGAATTTGTTCGACATCAGGTCGTGAGCCGATTCAATTCCGATGATATTGAAACGGTAAGGGTTTAGTTGTACAAATACTTTACCGCTTACATTTAACTGCGTATCAGTTAAAAAAGCTTCGATATTGCGCATGATTGGGTCATGGAACTGCCCTTCATGCAGCCAGTTACCGTAGAATGATGAAAGCTGATCTTTCCATGATAACTGCCATTTGGTTAACACGTGTTTTTCAAGCGTATGATGGGCTTTGATAATAACCATTGGTGCAGCTGCCTCAAAACCAACACGGCCCTTTATGCCTATGATGGTATCGCCCACATGTATATCTCTACCAATGCCGTAAGGCTGGGCTATAGCTTGTAACGCCTGGATAGCTTTGGTTGGATGATCATATTTTTTGCCATCGATAGCAATGAGTTCACCTTTTTCAAATTCCAGTTCAAGGTTACGTGTTTCAGACTCGCTAACCTGTGTAGGCCATGCTTCTTCAGGCAAGCCAAGGTTAGAGGTCAATGTTTCTTTACCGCCAACTGAAGTGCCCCAGATGCCTTTGTTGATAGAATATTTTGCTTTCTCAAAGTTCATTTCCACACCATGATCTTTCAGGTATTGGATCTCTGCTTCGCGGCTTAATTTCAAATCGCGGATAGGGGTGATGATCTGTACCTCCGGTACCAATATGTTAAAGATCATATCAAAACGTACCTGATCGTTACCTGCACCAGTGCTGCCGTGTGCAACAAATTCGGCACCTATTTCTTTTGCGTAGTTAGCAATAGCCGTTGCCTGGCTTACACGTTCGGCACTTACTGAAAGCGGGTAGGTATTGTTTTTTAACACATTACCGTAGATCAGAAAACGCACGCAGGTATTGTAGAAGTTTTCGGTTTCATCAACCACATGATGCGAGGTAACCCCCATTTTATAGGCGCGTTCTTCAACGCCTTTTAACTCTTCCTCGCTAAAACCACCGGTGTTTACAATTACTGAGTGTACTTCATAACCCAGATCCTGTGTTAAATATATGCAGCAAAATGAGGTGTCTAAACCGCCGCTGTATGCTAATACTACTTTTTTCTTCATTTCTTTTTGATAGATGTTAAAATATTTTTATATCCTGACTGAAACTTTTTATCACATTTTCAATGCGCTGAAACAATTTCGCTTTGCGCGACATTTCTTTCGATTTTTCTTCAATTTCCTTCGCTTTTGCCGCTGGATCAAATAGCATAGCGGTACACATGCAGTTCTTACGCTCCTTACTGGTTAAAATATCGTAGTTAACACAGCTTTTACAGCCTTTCCAAAAGTCCTCATCCTGGGTAAGTTCTGAGTAAGTTACCGGCTCATATCCCAGCTCTGAATTTATCTTCATTACGGCTAAACCTGTTGTTAAGCCAAATAATTTTGCCTGCGGAAATGTATTGCGTGAAAGATCAAATATTTTATGTTTGATAGCCTTAGCTAAACCAACTTTTCTGTATTGCGGGTTAACTATCAATCCTGAATTGGCCACAAAATCGCCGTGGCTCCAGGTTTCAATATAGCAAAAACCTGCCCAGGTGCCGTCTTTATACAGGGCGATAACTGCTTTGCCTTCCAGCATCTTGTCTGCAACATACTCTGGTGAACGCTGGGCTATGCCCGTACCACGTGCTTTTGCCGATTCAGCCATTTCATCGCATATCTGTTGGGCATAGTCAGCGTGTTGTGCTGTGGCAACTTGTATGTCAAAATCTTGTATAGTCATTATAGTAGAAAAATTACCGTTAAATTATTGGCCATGCAGCCGTAATTATTTAGATGGTTTTGGGGGAAGAAGTTTAATTTAAACTTCATTTGGGTTTTGTTGGATCAGTAAATTTAAACCCGGGGCATAAATAGCCTTCGTCGTGAAGGAGAAAAAACAAATACAACTGTAAACAAAGCAGTAGCAATAGGGGCAAGTTTTGCCTTTATTACTGACTGATATACGCTTTGCTGACTCATTTTTGCGTGTTTTTTAATTTACTGCAAAAGTTTACATTAATTTTTATTTATGCAAGTAAAAAATGATGTTTTGTTTGATTATGTGATTAGATTGATAATTGAGGATTTGTCAAATAATAATTGTAGTAAATGTATTATTTCCAACCACCTGGAGGAGGATTCAAATAAAAAGAAAAAATTAAATTGGCAAAAATAAATATGGTTATGAAAGTTACTATTGATGTTCCTGTTTGGTTTGTTTCTTCAGGCAATTGATCAAATTTATGTATGTAGTTTTTCCATCTGTCATTTCGCCAAAAAGCCAACCACTTAATTAACAATATTATTATAAATGGTATAAGTATTCTAAAAGAAAAAAACACAAGTGTTCCATGTTGATGTGATAAAATATCGTAATAGTTGTTTGCTGCGAAAAAAATCCATATTTCTAAACTCATTAACAAGGTAATAGCGCTTATATCAGGAGTCCATTGTTTTGGTTTGAAAGCTTCAAAAAGTTTATAATACTTGTAAAATAAGTAGTAATACATTTCAACGATACTCATGTTTTGATTTAGGTGGATTTGTTTTTATAATGCCTTTTTGCTGCAATATCATTAATGATCATATCAGCATGAATTCTTGAGTTTTCTATAAACCAAAGGTGGGTGTCCAAGCCGCCTACCACTACGCCGGCAAGGTACATGCCCGGCAGGTTAGTTTCCATAGTTTCCGGATTATATTGCGGGATGAATTTATCGGCTGATAAGTTTATTCCTATCTTTTTTAGGAAATCAAAGTTAGGTTTATAACCGGTCATGGCCATTACAAAATCATTGGGTATGGTTATCATACCATCCGGTGTTTCGATATCAACCTCATGCTCACGAATGGCATTAAGATTTGAATTAAAATAAGCGGTTATGCTGCCTTCTTTTATCCGGTTGATAATATCGGGCCTTACCCAGTATTTAACCCGGCTGCTGATCTCATTGCCACGTATAACCAAAGTAACTTCGGCACCTTTGCGGTATGTTTCCAGCGCCACATCAATTGCCGAATTGCTTGAACCTACTACAACCACCTTTTGCATTGAATAGTAATGCGGGTCTTTATAATAATGCTGTACTTTAGGCAAATCTTCGCCGGGGATGTCCAGATTCACAGCAATATCATAAAAACCTGTAGAAAGGATTACATTTTTAGCTTCATACTTCCCCTTTGTTGTGGTAATAGTATAGCTGCCATCTGCCTTAGAAACATTCGTTACCTCCTCAAATAAATTGATAGGCATATGGTTGGATGCTGCCACACGGCGGTAATATTCCAAAGCTTCGGAACGAACCGGTTTATTATTAATGGTAACAAATGGTATTCCACCTATTTCCAGCTTTTCTGAGGTTGAAAAGAAGGTCATGGTTGATGGATAATTATAAAGCGAATTAACCAGGCAGCCTTTTTCCAAAATCAAAAAGCTTAAACCAGCTCTTTGAGCAGCCAGTCCGCAAGCTATTCCGATGGGGCCACCGCCTATAATGAGTATATCGAGCATTTAGTTTTTTATGTATTAATGTCATTGCGAGGAGGTGCGACGAAGCAACCTCGTCGCTTAAATATTAATACGACGAGGTTGCCACTCCGCTAGCCAGCGGATCGCAATGACATGGTTTTTGTAATTACTTTATCCCCAATGATTTTAAAAATGCTTTTGAATTAGGATCACGGCCTAAAAAGTGCCTTAACATATCCATTTCATCTTCCTGGGCACCTTCTTGCAAAATGTCTTTACGATACCTTACACCGGTAGCCTGGTCTAATACACCATGCTGCTCAAAAACAGAGAATATATCCTGCGCAAATACTTTAGACCATAAATAGCCGTAATAATTAGCACCGTAACTATTTAAATGGGTAAAGCTGCATATAAAATGACTGCCTTCCGGATACGGGGTTTGGTTCATTGTCCACAAATTCTTTTCTACCTGGTCAATACCTTCTTTTTTAATAGCGTTATAACGGTCTTCATAAGTAAAATCAATCATAGCCAGCGAAACCTGCCTGATGTATTGAATACTTACACCTGAATTTTGCGATGCTTTCATTTTGTCGAATAGTGATTTTGGCATCACTTCACCGGTCTTATAGTTTTTGGCGAACAGTTTGAGACAATCATAGTTCCAGCAGAAATTTTCAAGAAACTGTGATGGCGCTTCAACAAAATCTCCTTTTACTGCAAATGAATATTGCGAAGCAATTACTGGGTGGCAAAGCAGGAAATGTATTAAGTGCCCAAACTCATGGAACATAGTTACCACATCACTATGGTCAAGTAATGATGGTTCGGTAGTAGTGCCTTCGGGGAAATTACAGATCAGCGTACCAACCGGCAATACTTCTTTACCATTTGCTATGCGATACGCCGAGATTGGCGCAGTTTCAAAGTGTGTGTATTTGTTAGAGCGGGGGTAAAGATCAAGAAAGAAGGTGCCCATCTTTTTGCCATCCATATCCAGTTCGTAAGATTTTACCTTATCGCTCCATACCGGTAATCCTTTGATCTCATGTATGCTGATGTTGAATAATTTTTGATAAACCGTGAACATACCTTGTATGGTATTATTCATTTCAAAATATTCTTTTACCTCATCGCTATTTAGTTTGTATTTACTGTCTAATAGCCTGTTTTCATAGTAATAAATATCCCAGGGATTAATTATTGCAGCAACATCAGGATGCTGTTCTTTTTTTAAGGCTTTAAGTTCATCCAGTTCTGGCCCTACATGGGGTGTCAGTTTGTCTTTCAGATCATCTAAAAAAGCCCAAACTTTTTCAGGCTTTTTAGCCATTTTGGTAACCAGGGCATATTCAGCATAAGTTTTATAACCTAACTGGTCGGCCAGTTTCTGGCGGTAATAAAACAGGCTGTCTAATGTTCCCATATTTGCAGGATATGCCCTGTTCTGGTATTTAAGATACATGGCTCTTCGGGTAGCTTCAATGTCAGCATATTTAAGTATGTTGAGATAATTGGGGCCATTTATCCGCAGCATATATTTGCCATTTGCTCTTTTCCAGGGTTTTAGGGTTTGTTCATGCAAGCCTTGCAGGTCGGCTAATGAAAATTCGATACTATCTTTAAATTCAGCAATGTTTTTATCAAACTGGTTGCCGAGGTCAATTATTTTATCGTTGGTTATTTTTAAAGCATCGCGGCCTTTCTGATCCAGCTTCATACCATTGATCTCAAAGGCAATAATGTTTTCATTCAAAAACTTTTTTTGCGTGGGCGATAATGTTTTAGCTGTGGCTGATAATGAAAATGCTTTCAGAGCCTTATATAAGGGCTCATTCAGATACAGATCGCTACCGTATGAACCCAGGACCTCAAGTTGAGCATTGGCCTCATTTCGCATAGCGTCATCAGCATAAGTAGACGCAATAAGGCTTATTTTTGCTCCCAGATCACTAAGGTCATAATCAATCTCATCAAATGGCATTAAAGTATTGGCAACGGTTTTTTTACCTGCAGGTATTGCTGTTATTGCTTTTACGCGTTGGTCGGTAACCTTGATCAATGTTGATGTTGCATCCTTAATATCAGCAACATTAATTTTATTGAAAGGAATAGGGTTATTGGAATGAACCAGCAACGGATTAGTTAACATAGGGTTTTGTGCCGATACTGCAAAAGGTATAAAACACAGTGATATACAGAGTTTCTGAATGTTTTTCATTTTGATGGTCAATAAGTTGAAAATGATATGGCTAATATAAGAGGATTTGCTATAAATTACTTAGTTTAAACTGATAGTTTATGTGTTTAATTAATTTAAAGGCACTACAACAACAAACTCAGTAAACTCACCCTCTTTTGTATTTATTTCAATGCTTCCTCCATGCCCTTTTATCACAATATCATAACTCAATGATAAACCTAAGCCTGTGCCTTCGCCGGTTGGTTTTGTGGTAAAAAACGGCTGCATTATTTTTTCTTTAATGGCATCAGGAATGCCATTGCCATTGTCTTTTACTTTAATAAGCAATTGGTCTTTTTCTATCGAGGTGCTGACCATAATTTCAGGTTTGTAATCACCGTCTGCCGTTTTTTGCTTTTGCTTAACCGCATAAAAAGCATTATTGAACAGGTTTAATAACACACGGCCAATATCCTGCTGCACTAGTTTTATTGGTGGCAGGCTGGTGTCAAAGTTTGTTATCAATTCAGCATTGAAGTTCTTATCCTTTGCCCGCAGACCGTGATAGGCGAGCTTTAAAAATTCATCGGCCAAAATATTAATATTGGTTAGCTGCCGCTCACCTGTACTGGTACGGCTGTGTTGCAGCATACCCTTTACAATAAAGTCTGCGCGTTTACCATGTTGACTTATTTTTTGCTGATTGTCTTTAATGTCGGTGGCTATTGCTTTTACTTCTTCATAATTACCTTTTTCAATCTCCTGCTGCATTTCGGCTATTAGTTCGGTATTTACTTCCGAAAAATTATTCACAAAATTCAGCGGGTTTTGTATCTCATGGGCTATGCCTGCGGTAAGTTCACCCAGTGATGCCATTTTTTCAGACTGGATAAGCTGCGTTTGTGTGAGCCTGAGCTGTGAAAGTGCAGATTGAATGTCTTCTTTTTGTTTTTGCAATAAATGATTTGCCTTTTGCCTGCGCTTGCTGTTGCGCCAAAAAATTATAACTAACAAAAGCAGAATGACCAGCCCGGCAATGAATATGTACATGCGCACAGTATCCTGGTATTGAATTTTTGCAGCGGTAATTTCTTCCTGGCGCTGCTTTTCATCAAAATTAAGTGATAGCAATTGTTTTACCCTGTCCTGGCTATACAGGCTATCTTTGGCAATGGTGGTTAGCTTGTAATACTTGTAGGCTTCGGGTAAATCATGGCCTTCATCATAGTATTTATATAATACCTGGCCGGCATTTAAAACATCCTGTTCATACTTGCCGGCAGCGGCCGTTTCCAGAGCCTTTTTTGCATAATATTCTGCAGAGTCAAGACTGCCATATTTATAATAAAGCTTTGCAGTACTAAGATAACCCATGCTCAGATTTTCCACATCATCATTTGCAATGGCAGATGGGTAAGATTGCCTGAAATATTTAAGCGCCCCGGCTTTATCGCCTCTGGCTGCTTGAACTTCGCCCAAGTCGCGCTGTATGGCGCTTATTATATCATAAAAGTGATCTTTCATCACCTCCGGATAACAGATATTTAAATAATATGCCGCAGAGTCAATTTTTTTTAAATTAAGATAGTCTTCGCCTATATTCTCTAATATTATCTCATTTAACTGCTTGTCAATTACTTCAAGTTTATGTGTTAATGCATATTCTTTCATTTGTTTTTCAGCCAGTCGCAAATACGGAAGTGCTCCGTTATAATCTCCTTCCTGAATATAGGTGGCTCCTATATTATTATTCTCGGCGGCAATTCCACGTAAATTGTTGGTGATTTCATAGGTTCTTGTTGCTTTCAGATAATACTGCATCCCTTTCAGATAGTCGCCCATTGTTGCATAACCATTTGCCAGTGAATTAAGGGATCGCGCCTGGGCATCTGTCCAATTATGTTGCCTGGCTATATCATAGGCACGTTGCCCCAATATAATTGATGAATCTGGATTGCCTAAGTAATAATGCTTTGATAATGCCAGCAGTGCTTTAAACCTAAGTGTATCTGTATTGGCTTTATTTAAGGCTGTGTATAAGGTATCCGTCTTTTTGTGCTGAGCGCTAACTGCTACGGAGTAAATAAGCAGGAAAAAAATGAGGTATAACTTTTTCATCAACTAAAAAACTAAGTAATTGTAAAGATGAGCCGGATATAAATAATTGTTTAAGTAAGCATTTTAAACTGTACAAAACAAATTTTGATAGATGTAAGTTTCTGTAAAATAAAAACTTATGTTTATTTTATTTGTGGAACTGATATGAATTAATATAAACCGCGAAAGTGCTCAACCAAGCGTTATAAACCCGCGAAGCGAGCGAGATGCGCCATCTAACCCGTCAATACAGTTAAAACACCTGCTTATTGGGGCTAAAACACGGAATGTTTTCACTCATGGTCATTTTAACTTTAAATAAAATTTGGTAACTGATAAATTGTTCTTCAGGCAGACCAATACTAAACAGTATTAAAAAATTTAAAGAAAATGAAAACAAAAATTTCACTAGAAGAATTTTTAAGCGAAGAGGCCAATGAAACCTTTTTATGTACTTTAGAAAAAGTGGCCGATGATGACACTAAAATTAAGTTGACTCCATTTATAAACGAGCAAGAAGGATGTGGCTGCTCCTCTGCATTAATTTTAAGCAAAGATTTAATAGAAAGTGTTTCACCAACTGAAAACAGTCATTTATGTTGTGGGAAAAAACATAAAGTGGTAGAAGTGTTTTTTAAAGAAGGCGCATCAATCAAGGTAGAAGATATTTTAAAATCGACTATTGAAAAGGCCAGTAAAAAAAAAGCAGCCAATTCCGACCATCACATAAATAAACAGTTACCTTATCATCCGTTTACATATCCTACTGAAGGTATGATTCAGCCCTTTGGTTTTAGACAGCCTCATCTCCGAAACTTGACACTTGGTTGCGGACTTAATGCGTTTGCTAGTGGGGCATGCGCATCTGGCTGTCAATGTTTAGATATTAATAATAATACCTATTGTTGTCCGGATTCTTGTTGTTTATAATCATTGCCTTTTCAACTTTTATCCCAGGATCTTGCTGAAAAGGTTTATGAATATTTCCTTTAGCGGCACCTGCTGGGCCAATACAGGTAAAAAAGGAATTACAACGGCTGCAGCGAATGCGAGAAGTATGGTTTTATCGATCAGGATAATTTTCATATCTCTCGTTTTTTCAAAACTTCCGATCAGGTCAATATGCCAGGAAGTATCGGGGTTTTCTTCTCCTGTTTTATGAAAATCCATGAGTTCTTCTTCATATTTTCTTGCGATTGGCCACGACTCCAAACTGTATTGCATGTAATAGTTCCGTTTTACTTTAACCAGTAGCGGCATGAGCAGCAGCAAGGGTAAAATGAAAAGAAACAGTATGATAAGCAAAATAGACCCAATGGCGACTTTATAATCGGTAATGGATATGCCCGAAAATATGATGAGGTTGTTCATTACACCCGCGGTAAGTATTGAATAGGCCAGGGCTACCGGGAAAAAACTTAATTGGGTATATCGCAAAAAACCAAGGCCGCCTAAGCCATCAGGATGAAGCGAAGAAAGATTAAGCTTTAGTTTTGAGAGCTTTCTTAAAAAAACCATCCACAGAATAATAGTATACAACCAGCGATAAAGCAATAGCTGAAATATGGGAATGCTCACCAACAGGTACCACCAGCCGGCAACAGTAATATGGTTATCAATAATGTGCCAGGGCGCATAAATGCTGGCATTATTTACCCTGCTTTCTTCCTGTAAAAAAAAAGACAAATAAACCGTTAAGATGAGGATAAAGTCGATCAGCTTTGAATTTTTCCATTTTTCAAGCTTATCCATCATACGTTCAAATGCTTCCTGGTTTGTGCTGTCTACTATTTTGGTTTGATGAAAGAAACTTATGGCATTGTTAAAGCTGTTATTAATACCCCGCCGAGCAAATATCAGGATAGGCAGCACTAATAAAAACCGGACATGGGTAGCAACATCGCGAAGAAAAGAAAGACAAAATTGATCCCAGCCCAGTTTGTAAAAAGATAATATGGCTATTGGTAACCAGCATAGCAACATCAGGCCAACAACATAATACAGCTGTTGCCGTATGCTTTTGGATTCGAACGTAGGGCGGTCAAGCACTTTCCAGAGCATGCCACCGGAAGCAAACGCGTAATCTTTATCTGTTGACATGCTAGGTATGATTTGTAGCGGGTAATTAAATATAACACTTTTACTGGATTTGAAGAAATCGGTGTGTTTATTGGAAAACTGCTTATGAAAATATAGAAGGTTTTGGTTTGGTATCGCTTAGTGTTGCTCTGCCTGTTACGCGGTACCTGAAGAATTTAGGCATTTGCTAGATGTGAAATTTTTTATTTATTAAATAATAGGTTATATTTGACAAACCCCTTTAAACTAATATCTTATGAAAAAAGCAAGTTGTTTAGTTTTTTTAGTATGTTCAGTACTGTTTTTACAAAGCTGTAAAAAAACGGCTAATAATGCGATTAATTGTATTGGGGAAGCTTTTTATGTTAATGTAAATTTTACTGTGGATCCTAGCAACAGCAAAACAATAAATTTCACAGCGACAGATAGCGGCGAGTATCCTTTGAAGTCGGTTCAATGGATATATGGTGATGGGAGTACCGCCACTACCACCACACTTACCTCATCTCATACTTATAGTAGTGCAGGCACTTATACAGTAACTGCTAATGTTAATGTGTCAACTTGCACCATAAAGCCACAAAAAGCTGTTAAGGTTAATTGAATTATTTGATCGTTATAAGTGTAGAAGTTATTCTTTTTTGTATTCAAATTAGTTGAAAGATCGCCTGAATTCCATGGGCGAAAGACTGGTTTTTGTTTTGAACAATTTACTGAATGATTGCGGATGTTCAAAACCTAATTCGTAGGCAACCTCACTTACTGATAAGCTGGTTGCAGATAATTTTTCTTTTGCTTTTTCTATTAGTTTATTATGTATGTGCTGCTGTGCATTTTGCCCGGTCAGGGAACGCAGCATATCACTTAAATAACTTGGTGATATATTCAGCTTTTCTGAAAGGTATTGAACTGTTGGAATGCCCTCGGTTAATGATCTTGCGTTGTTGAAATATTCATCTAAAATTTCTTCCAGCTTTTGTAACAGGTCGCTGCTTACCGCTTTGCGGGTAATGAACTGGCGCTTGTAAAAACGATTAGCATAATTCAATAATAACTCGATTTGGGAGATCATGACATCCTGGCTAAAATCATCTATCCTGCTGTTCAACTCCTCTTCCATGATCTTAAAAATGGAAATGATCGTTGCTTTTTCCTGGTCCGACAGGTGCAGGGCTTCATTGGCCGAATAAGAAAAGAAGCCATAAGTTTTAATGTTTTTTGCTAAAGGATAGTTCCACAAAAAGTCCGGGTGGATCAGCAAAGTATATAGGGAACATTCCCTGATTTCGTTCTCATTATTGCCGCCAATTATTTGGTTAGGGGCAGCAAACAACAAGCCGCCTTCGTCAAAATCATAATAATCCTGCCCGTATTTTAATTTCCCGCTGAGTTTTGGCTTGTACGATATTTTATAAAAGTTAAGCACATGGGAGTGCGCTGGCCTATTAAATTCGATCGGGGTATTTACGCTATTGATCAGAGTGATTAAGGGATGCAAGGGCTTAGGTAAGCCAAAGGCCCGATGTGCATCGGATAAAGAATCAAATTTATGAGGGATGTTTTCTTCCTTTTTCATTTTTGACAATTTAATACAATGATAGCCGATAATAGGTTTATTTATCGGTTATCATTGATTCTTTTACCAATGGATTACTTTAATTGCCTTGAGCTGAGTTGGAGATAGATTCCCACGCTTCCCAGGTGGCCAGTCGCTCGGCATATGCCGCACGTACCCAAGGCAAATTGTGGCTGCCAAGATTAAAGCGCAATGGAGGGTGCTCTGCATCCACAATTTTGAAGATGGCTTCCGGCGTAGCATTCGGGTCGCCTCTTTGCATGTCTTTTAACCTTCCGAAAAAGTGCGTTTTAAAGTCTGTATAGATGTCGAGGCCTTCTGCAAATTTTAAAGAATCCTGGCTCCCGAACTCGGTAGCATAGGCTCCAGGTTCTATGATCGTTACTTTGATGCCAAAACCTTTAACCTCCGCGGCCAGGCTTTCGTGGATCGCCTCAAATGCCCATTTTGAGGAACAGTAATAGCCGATCACCGGCATGGTCACATGGCCAAGGCCGCTTGATGTACCGAGAATGTGGCCACCGCCTTGCTGCCGGAGCAATGGTAACGCCGCTTTAATAACAGCCAATGTGCCGAAAATGTTTGTTTCATAAAGCGCCCGAACATCGTCAGCACTAGCTTCCTCGATCGTTCCGACTAATGAATAACCGGCATTATTAAGCACGATATCGAGCCTTCCGAAGTGAGCATGTGCTTGCGCCACTGCTGTCTCCACCTGATCGGGCCTGGTTACGTCGAGTTCTAAAGTCAGCACGTTTGCGCCGTACTTTTCTTTGAGATCGGCGATGCTTTCCAACTTGCGCGCTGTAGCTGCAACCTTATCGCCACGTTTAAGCGCGGCATCGGCCCAAACGCGGCCAAAACCCCGGGAAGCGCCTGTAATAAACCAAACTTTATTTACACTTGAATTATCATTTTGATGTGTCATGATTTTATGTTTAAATAAATTACACAACAAAGGTGAGCAGATGCTAATTGCTACTTGTAGCCTAATTGAGGATTTTCGTAGGCAAAATGAGAAAGTGGGTGGCTTTACAAGTTGATCTACAGGCTTTGTTTGGCATCGTCTATTTGGTATCGCCGCCCTGCCTGTGCAAATTTCGAATAATTTCTTACGGATTTGAAAAAGTTCGCGGGAATGTTACAAATATCGTAAATATAGAATAAGTGTATTTTTAATTTAGGTTAATAGCACCATAAAGAGCAGCACATCTACTTATATGGTTCCGTACATAAATCGAACGAAAGCGGCTTCCAAATTATTAAGTATTAAAGTGACAATACTTATTGGTAAGGGTTTTGATTAACTCAATTCGATCAATCACATATTTTTGATTAAAAAACGTATTTGAAAAGTCATCGAAATGCTCAATATGGTAACCCATATAAAATATCCAAAATGCAAAGCTTAGGTAAGGGATAGCAGCTATTTCATTTTCTGATAGTTGCCTTACTGCTCTATAACTTTTAATCAAAATATTAAATGAATGATCAGCTTCTTCCTGACTCATCTTGTTAAATGTTACGCTAAGGGAAAGATGGAGCCAAAATGTCATAATATCATTAACTAAATAACCTTTACCCAAAAAGTCAAAATCGAAAAAAGTAATTTTGTCTTTATTATCAAAATGGAAGTTTTTAGGTAAAAGATCATAGTGACAGTAGCCATAACTAAATTCTGAAAGCTCAAAACTTTCAAGTTTATGGATAACTTTATCGATAGTATCTTTAATCCACAGCCCTTGATCAGGAATATTTTCAAAAGTTGGATTGAAAGATTGTAATGGCTGGCGCATAGTCGTATTTAAATCATATGATTTACGTTCATAAGGAAGCTTAATACTACAGGAAACATTGTGAATCCGAGCTAACTCCTTGCCAAAGTTAGATAACTGGGTATCGCTTAGTTGACTTACAGATAAACCTTCTGCATAGCTGAACAAAACGCCGTACCTGGTTCCTTCTGCCGCATTGAATTCTAAAATTTGATCTTGATCTATTGTAGATATAGGGTATGAAACACCAATTCTTTGTGACTTAAGAGCTTCCAAAAAAGTTATCTCAGAGCGTATTTCCTCAAGAGACCTATGACTTTTACGATATATTCTAAAGATGAATTTTTTATCTTTAGTTTCTACCAAATAATGATCATTTACACCTCTTAATAAGTATTTGCACACTAAAATTGCAAACCCATATTTATTTTGTAAATGGTTCTTCAATTCTACCGAAGATAAAGTAGAATATTGTGTAGGGAAAATAGGCATGGCTGCTAAAATATAAATAAATCCCTTAAATTACTATTCAGCCTGTGGTCGGTGTTTTTACGGCCCCAATATTTTATAAAAAAAGTCTTCAATCTACAGACTGAAGACTTTTTGATTAAACTGGTCGGGATGGCGGGATAATTTTCGAACCATTTTTTGCAGGATTTGAAAAAGCCAGTGGGCAAATGCATTTGTGTTTGCCAAACGTGTATCTGATACCTGCCTATACTGGTAGGTATTTATTGAGTACTTTTCCATGTTTGTAAGCATTTGAACTCTCTAATTTCATGATCTTTTGTTCCTTAAAAATTGAAAGTCCTTTCCCTATTGCAACCGGGTTAACGAAAATATAATATTCATCAACAAAGTTTAGGCTGATGAGCGAACTTGCAAAATTTGCACCGCCATAAACCATGATGTCCTTGCCATGTTCTTTTTTCAGCGCTTGTACCACAGTAGCCAGGTCGCCATTTTCTACTTCTAAGTTCCTACCTTTAATGTCGGTTTGTGTGCGGCTGAAAACTATTTTGCGCATATTTACCATTAGTTGCGCCAAAGGTTGTTCCGGGCTGTCGGGCTGGTTGTCGACCACACTCTCCCAATGATCGATGAATTCCCGGGTCATGTTGCGTCCCAGCAAAATGGTATCACAGCTATCGGCCAGCTCAATTACTTTCCTGAAACCAGCTTCATCCCGGCCGCCGGGAATCCACATCCAGTCCAGCTCACGATTTGGCCCGGATACAAAACCATCAATTGTCATTTGTACCTGTAATTTTAATTTTCGCATAGTAATCGTTTTAAAAAGTGATAAGTGATTTATACTATTTAAGCGAAGTTTGACACGCTCAAGAAGCTGCCTAAGCAGTATAAAGAAAAAAATGTACTTATTCCGAAGCCAGCAGCCTATCCAATTGATCAAAGGTCATGGCAGTGCCTTCTTTAAAGCCTGCTTCCACGAACCATTTTATGGTGTCTTCGCTGTCAAAAACGTGTGTTGTTTCTATCCTAGTTCTGTTACCCTCAATTGATGAGAATTTTGTTTCGGTGTATGATTTTGGCCCATCCAGATTTGGATTACCTTCGCCATCGCAAAACACACCTATCGATGCAATAACTTTGCCGTTCTCTATCGCGGTAAATTCGTCGTACATCCAGTGTATCTGGCCTTCAGGCCCAACCATAGCGTATTTCGATACGCCGCCAACGGTAAAGTCCCATGTTTGTTTTTCGATGGTCCATGGTTTAGGTACTACCCATTTTGCAAGCAGTTCAGGATCCGTAAACGCTTTCCATACTTTTTCAATTGGCGCGTTAAATTCGCGCGATAAATAAATTTTTTTTGAGGCCAGATCTGGTTCGAACACAAAATTGTTTGTCATAATTGTTTAGTTTATAAGTTATCTAATAGGTTATCTAACTGATCAAAACGGGTCTCCCACAACTTGCGGAAGGCTTCTATCCAATGGTCTATCTCTTTCATTTTATCAATATTTAACTGGTAATAAATTTCCCGGCCGCGTTGTTCCTGGTCAACAGCACCGCATTCGGCCAGTATTTGTATGTGTTTTGATACGGCCTGCCTGCTGCTGCCAAAATGCCCGGCAATGGCATTGGGCGTCATGGTACCTACAGTAAGCAATGTGAGTATGGCCCTACGGGTAGGGTCGGCTATGGCCTGGTAAATATCACGTCTCATGTTGATTTGCAATTGATTGATTGCAAATATATTCGCAATCAATCAATTGCGCAAATTTTTTTGAAAATATTTTATAAAATCTGACTACCAAATTGATGAATGTCCAAATAATAGAAAGTTAGTTGACAAATAACCTTTGGAAAACTACTGAATTTGTGGGACTGATGAGCGAAAGGGGTCTAAAGAATGATGTGTGCTGGGTAGCTCGGTAACAAGTATATCCACCTCTGACAGATCGGCCACTTTAAAGAATTCGACGATCCCGAGTTTTTTTTGTGAACTGAGTACCATCGTTTTTCGAGCGGCGCGGCGCATCGCTTGCTTTGCCTCGCCGTCTTCCCGAAGACTTGCCGTAATTCCCATAGTGTCGTTGATGCCGCAAGCGCCCATCAGATAAAGATCTGCAACATATTGCGCTATGTTGTCGCAGGTTAACTGCCCCGCATTTACTTCCAGTTCCCTAAAGTAGATGCCGCCTAAAACGATGATCTCAATTTTGGGAAAGCGGGAAAGTATCGGAAGTAAGGCAATGTTGTTGGTGATAACCCTTATGTTAACGTCGACGGGAAAATGGGTTGCGACCGCGCAATTGGTTGTGCCGCCATCCATAAAAATGGTCTGGCCTGCTTCTATTAATTGCTGTACTTTAAGGGCGATAACATTTTTCCCTTCATTAAACTCCTGGGAGCGATCCTGAAATGCAAAAGGCAACATTGAACGGACAGCCGCGCCTCCCCTGATTTTTGAAAGGAGCCCCATATTGTTTAACTGTTCAATGTCACGCCGGACAGTATCAGAGGACACACCAAGTTTAATGGCGAGATCGTCATATCCTGCTTTGCCATCTTTTTTAAGCACTTTAAGGATCAGTTCGTATCGTTCTTCCTTTACCATTCAATCAATTTATTTAATAGCTGCCCTCATTTTGCGAACTCCATATGCAATGGTAACAAACTAAGTAAAACGCCGATAACGTCAATGTAACAGGCAATGAAAACCGTTAGGCATCAGGAGAATCATTAACTAATATCATTTTGCAATATTATGCAAATTTGTATAATATTGCAAAAGCTGTTTATCTCAAGGAAACATCAAAAGGGAAAGCCTGTGTTTCGGATGATATCAGGACAAAAATCTTATTCAGCCTAAATTAAATTTAAAATAAAATGCTGGACGCAAATTCTATAAAATCCAAACCTCATTACCCGATACTGGACGGGCTCCGCGGGATTGCCGCTATAATTGTTGTACTATTCCATATTTGTGAGGCAAATGCCAGCGGCCCATATGACCAGCTGATTAATCATGGTTATCTGGCCGTTGATTTCTTCTTTGTTCTGTCGGGGTTTGTGATAGGTTACGCTTACGATGACCGATGGGGCAAGCTCACTATAGGAGGATTTTTTAAACGCCGCCTGGAGCGGTTGCAACCAATGGTTGTAATGGGAATGCTTATCGGCGCAGCTTGCTTTTATTTTGGCGACTCTCACATGTGGCCGCTGATCCATACTGTGCCAGTTTGGAAGATGCTGCTGATCATGCTGATTGGGTTTACCCTCATACCCATTCCAGTTTCCTGGGATATCCGCGGCTGGCAGGAAATGCACCCGCTCAATGGACCGGGCTGGTCGTTATTTTTTGAATATGTGGCCAATATTCTGTACGCCATCGGTTTGCGCAAGCTTTCCAAAACAGCGTTAACAGTGTTGGTGCTGATCGCAGCCGCAGTACTGATCCAGTACTCCGTTACCTGTAAATCAGGTGACATGACCGGCGGCTGGTCACTGAATGAGGAACAACTGCGAATCGGGTTTACCCGATTGATTTACCCCTTCTTCGCCGGGTTGCTGCTTTCAAGAATTGTAAAGCCAGGCAACATTAACAAAGCCTTTCTTTTATGCAGCGTATTACTTTTGGTTGTCTTTTGTGTTCCCAGGATTGGTGATCCACAGCACGTTTGGCTAAACGGTTTGTTTGAATCACTAAGCATCATTTTTGTATTTCCATTCATCGTCTATCTTGGTGCCAGCGGCATCATGAAGGGTGTTAAGGAAAACAAAATTTGCAAGTTCCTTGGGGATATATCCTACCCAATTTATATCACTCATTATGCATTTATTTATATCTATACCGGTTGGGTAAGTGATAATGAACACGCGCCACTGGAACTAAAACTGCTCTATGGCGCTTTAACTTTCGCAGTATCGATCATATTCGCCTACCTAAGCTTAAAATATTATGATGAACCTGTCAGGGCGTGGCTAAAGAAAAAATGGAAATAAAGCATATTGGGAGAATCTCCCAATAATCTAACCCGCGCTGTTTGAAGTCGGAGACTACAGACTTACTATGCCTGTAGTTTATAACTACACCAACCTTAATAAAACAAAAACCCCCAGGCTTAAAAAGTCTGAGGTTTTGTTTGGTATCGTCGGGATGGCAGGACGATTTTCGAACCACTTTTTGCAGGATTTGAAGAAGCTGGTGGGTTAACTTGCGAATTTTACTCCGCACCTGTTACCCCAATTTTGATACCGCAATTATAAACCCTAAATTTAAAGCGCGGTGTAACGATCCCCCCTCTTTAAGTTCAAGGCTATCGCGGGTGATTCAGCGTATTGTGAACAATTGCTAGAAAAAGCTTCTGTACGGTTTTATATTATAGCAGCCTTATAATTTCCCACTGCTGAGCGGTAGAACCAGTGTAACTTGATTGTACAATCGCATTACCGCTTAGGGTCATTGCCAAGCCACTATTTGAATTGATGATCTCATAATATCCACCGCCAATGCTGGTGATAACCCATTGTTGCTCATTTCCTCCAAGCCAGTCCCATTGTATTACGGCTGCACCTGGAGCAAGTGATGCGCTGCCAATAGCCATTACCTGGTTGCTGTTTCTGTTAGTGATGGCAACATTACTACCCGTCGCTCCTGTAATTTCCCACTGTTGTTCAATGCCGCCTTGCCATGTATGCTGCATTAATGCAGCTCCTTCGGTAGTTGAGGCATTAGGTACCGCAATAATCTGGCTTGTGCTACGATTAATAATCTCATACCATGCGGCAGGATCAAAAGGTGTGGTGCCTTTGCGTAAAATTACGTTTTTGGCTTTCATATTTATAGTATCCGCTGCGGCAACATAAGTGCCTGAGCCTCCCTCCATTTGCATGTCTATAATAATGTTCATGGCTTTATTGGCAAAATGCTTCGCTCTGTGAACTGCCGTGATCACGTTATCTATATAATAAATACAGTCAACACTATCAGTCCAGGTCCCGGTAGCACCTTGAACCAAATTGAAGGAAACTTTATAATTATGCCATACAGTAGGAGCCGTGGCCACCGTGGTAAGTACTGTTTGCCAGTGTCCGAGGCTATCCAATGTGTTTTGCCAAACACTCGTAGTTCCTTTTATCTCCATAATGTCACTTTCCGGCGGATACACCGTTGCGCCGGTAGCCCAAAAGGCAGGCCATGTGCCCTGAGTTGTCGGGGCCATAAAATTACCGCTCAGTTCCCAGTATGGATAAGCGCTGTTAATGTTTACCTGGTACTTGGAATAAACAGTGCCTGAGTGAAATTTTATTGGCAGATATGGCGAACTTGTACTTGGGGTTGAATCTGCCTGACGCGTAGCCATAAGTGTAAGAGAGCTATCGCTATTTAAAAAAATATGACTGTGATCGGTGCTGCTACCATACATACGAGCCGAGCCGTTGTGATCAGATCCCCAGGGGTATAAATAATTCCATGAGGTATCAAAAGCTGCGTAATTACTAAAAGAGGAGCCGTCGCTTAAAGTTTGCCATGTGTTTACAACGCCGGACAAATCCCTCCTACCCAGTTTAAATTTAACTTCGTTAAGCGCAGCTTGCTTTTCGCATGAAAAGAATAACAATAAAGTTAGGGAGACTAAAAACAGATTTTTCATTTTTTGATAGATTTAGCATAACTAAATGTAATTAGCTGAATTTGCATTCGCAGGTACAGGTAGCTTTTGTAGCTAATTTTTTACAAACTGGTCAGAGATTATTTTCTTCCAATTATGAATGGCAAACGACTTTTGCTATTTTTTTTCGCTATTTCGTCACCAAATTTGTCGCCAGTGCTTCGAAACCATAATTGGTGCTCTTATAGCTTCATAAATGAAAAATTACCGTAAACTAGTGGCTTGTAAAATCCGAACCGCATAAATATAGCTTGGCAAAATCAGACCCCGTAATTTAACTATACCTTGTGTAGGTTCATTCTCTGGTTTTAAGTACTGAACTTGAATTGATGTTAAACTTGTTTCCCTATCTATAATTATCAAGTCAAACGGTCTGTACATTTGTGGGTATTTTTGTAGTGCATATAGACGATTGTTAACTGCCCAATCTATGAAGTCTAATGCTTGTTTTTTTGTTTGGGTGGCAAAAGATGAATAGGGTACATTTTCCTTGATATAACTTGAATAAATTAGGTTGGAATAAAATAAAGAACCCTTAAATCGTAGATTTAAGGGTTTTTTATACTGATAGGTATCTCTAAGTCGCCCTGCCTGTACAAATTTCGAACCTTTTCCTACCTGATTTGAGATTATTAGCAAATCTGGTATTGTAAAAATCCTTTTAAATGTGTCGTATTAAGGGTTTTTTATAAAATATCCTATCAGATTAAAGGAGAAAATTATGACTGATAATTAAATTTACTGCTATGATCACCGCCTATATTCGATATATTTTCAGTAAAAAACTGTTTCGATTTCAAATAGATGGGAATAATAAAGGCTATCTCTTCATAAAATGCGCATTCGATTTTTCTACTTCGAACCGCAATCAATATGAGGATCTCGTTTTCTTTATCTACTTTGGATATTCCGGAGGCCTTGACCAGCCCATTCCGTGCGCTCTTAAGCACTGAATTGTGTCAACTGTAAAAAAAGAGTAAATTAAACTTCAATAGGGTAACATGGTCAAAGTGTAACGGAATTGCCTGTCTGACATTTCGGAATAAGGTGGTAATGGTTCCATATTCTCCACTTAAAAGATCTGTTCATTAACTTAATTCGGAAAATATTGGGTTAACAATGTGCTGTTGAATAAGAATTATATTAGCAATGCCTTTTTAAATCCGGTTATTTTTTTGAACCTGGAGAAAACTCATGTTCAAGCCAATCGCAATCCATATTCAATACCTTTTTGCCATCTTTTGAGATAAAAAGCTCTGAGCGGCGGTTGAGTTGCTGATCAGCGGGCGAGCAGGGTACACCATCGGCACAATTATTAACAAGGTTACTTTCACCATAATACTCTATCCGTATTCTTGAACCGTTAATGCCATGCGCTATAAGGTAAGCTTGTGCCGCTTGCGACCTTCGCAGCGATAGCTCAATATTGAATTTATCCGAACCACGACTATCACAATAGCTGGCAATTAAAATTTTAAAATCAGCATTGCTTTTCAGGATTACGCCTCTTCTATTCAGAAAGGATAATTGATAGATGGGGGAAAGGTTGCATATTATAAAATGCAACCACAAATTAATAAAGATGGATTGGAGGTTTGGGACATCACAATCATCTCCTTTATTTATTTGATCAATCATAAGGGCAATTACTCACGATCTTTTTAATAACAATAATGCTGCTATGGATATAACTTTATTGCAGATAGTACCTTGAAGTTATTTGTTGAAATTTATGCTATTGCTTTTTAAAAAAAGCAATAGCATGGGTGATATTTAGTGCATATATTACACATAGTAATAAATACTCATGACAGCAATGAATAGCAACAAATTATCGACAGTTGAACTGCGTGAAGCTTTCTTTCTGGCGCTTTACAAAAAGGCGTTTCCCAATTTTGCACGTTATGTAGCCCGAATGGACGGCAGCCTTGAAGAAGCGCAGGATATTTTCCAGGACACGCTGGTTATTTATTATGAAAAACTTGCTTCGGCACAAAATGAAATTGTTGTAAATGAGCAGGCCTATTTGTTAGGTATTGCCAAAAATTTATGGTTGCAGCGTTATAAAGCGGGCAGTAAGAACCAACCTTTAAATGATCTTGACATTGAGGTTGTGCCTGATGAACAAATTGCCACCAGCAAAATACTCTATTACCTTGAAACTGCAGGCAAGAAATGCATGGAATTGCTTAGAGCTTATTATTACGATTGTTTACCGGTAAATGATGTGGCTACGCTGTTTGGCTATTCGGGCACACATTCGGCAACGGTAGCAAAATATAAATGCCTTGAGAAAGTAAGGGAAACTGTTAAACAAAACACATTAAAATATGCGGACTTCATTGAATAAAATCAAAACTATCGACGATTATTTTTTGAGACGCATGCCTCATGGTGATGCGCTATTATTTGAAGCCAATACACTATTGAATAATTATTTGGCTGATGATGTAAAACATCAACTAAATACTTATGCAATTATCAGCCAATATAGCCGTCAAAAGATAAAAGAGGAGATTATAGCCGTGCAGAAAACTTTGTTTACTGCACCACAACATCGGGGCTTTATACATCGCATTACCAACCTGTTTAAAAAGTATTAAACCATGTACATCAATCGTAACGAATTTAGAAATTATGCGGTTAAACATCACCGCATAGGTAGTCAGCATGTAGATAAATACCTGGGCCGTGCAATAAACATCCCCAAAAACATGACACCTTATATTATGGAGGAGCGCCAGCTTAATGTGGCACAGATGGATGTTTTTTCGCGCCTGATGATGGATCGGATCATATTTTTAGGCGAGCCTGTTGCAGACCGGATGGCCAATATTATTCAGGCGCAATTGCTTTTTCTGCAATCAGTAGATGCTAAAAAAGACATTCAGCTTTATATCAATTCGCCAGGAGGCGATGTGTATTCAGGCATGGGTATTTATGATACTATGCAATTGATCACACCCGACGTAGGTACCATTTGTATTGGTATGGCCTGTTCCATGAGTGCAGTTTTACTTTGTGCAGGCAAAGCAGGAAAGCGCGCCGCACTGCAACATTCGCGTATAATGATACATCAGCCTTCGGGTGGGGTGCAGGGCGTTTCAGCAGATATCGAGATTACTGCACAACAAATTATAAAGGTAAAGCACGATCTGTATAAGATCATCGCTAAACATAGCGGCCAAACCTACGACTGGGTGCATAACGCTTCTG